>Ga0208824_1000802_pt1 | contig 31181 bp, 20 predicted proteins | sample AD_JPNTR3_MetaG_FD_184447 | JGI IMG/M metagenome (GOLD analysis project Ga0208824, IMG submission 184447) | Active sludge microbial communities of municipal wastewater-treating anaerobic digesters from Japan - AD_JPNTR3_MetaG (SPAdes) (version 2) | ecosystem: Engineered > Bioreactor > Anaerobic...
CGGGCCAAACAACCGGTAGCCAACGGGAACGGTAGTCCACTAAATAGCGCCTTCACATTTGAAAATTTTGTCACCGGTCCCTCCAACAGTTTCGCGCATGCGGCGGCACTTGGGGTTTCGCAATCGCCGGGACGTGCCTATAATCCACTCTTTATCTACGGTCAGACCGGTATTGGGAAGACCCACCTGATGCAGGCCGTCGGCCATCGCGTCTTGCAGTCGCCTGGTACGAACGTGAGTTATGTTTCGACCGAAACTTTGCTCAACGAGTACATCGAGTCGTTGGCCAAGCGAACAACGACGGATTTCCGCAATAAGTATCGTAAGACTGATGTCTTGCTTGTGGACGACATTCAGTTCCTCGCCGGAAAGGAGCGGTTGCAGGAGGAGTTTTTCCACACTTTCAATGTCTTGTATGACGCGCGCAAGCAGATCATCATGACCAGTGACCTGCCGCCACGTGAGTTGTCCGGACTTGAACCGCGTCTAGTTTCTCGTTTTGAGTGGGGACTCGTCACAGAGATCGAGTCACCCGATTTCGAGACCCGCTTGGCTATCCTGCGCTATAAGCAAACGTTAACTAAAGTTGGGCTACACGATGACCTGCTCACTTTCATCGCTGACAACATCAAGTCCAACGTACGCAGTCTCGAAGGTGCGTTGACGCGCGCGGTCTCCTTCGCCTCGCTGAACCCGGAAACGCCAATGACGCTGGATGTATTGCGCAATTTGCTCAAGGACCAACTTAACGACGAACGTCAAAAAGAACTCTCCTTCGAGGATATTCAACGCATGGTAGCCGATTACTTTGACCTGCGTTTAGCTGATATGACCAGCAAGCGACGAACACGCTCGATTGCTGCGCCGCGCCAAGTGGCCATGTTCCTTTGTCGAAAACTGACGCGCTCATCCCTTCCTGAGATCGCTAAAGCGTTTGATAAAACGCATGCCACCGTCGTACACGCCTGCAAGACTATCCAAGACCGCATTCAAGTTGAAGACGAGTTGCGCAACTCCGTGCATGAGATCACACGAAAACTGGGACGCGATCCACTCGCCTCGCAAATTTAACCCTCTTGATAACCTGTCGATATCCTGATGGCATGACGTTCACCACTTTTCAATTTCTCCCGACTTATCACCATGCACTTTTTTCATATCCTCCCCGCTGTTCATATCCCACCCTCTTGTCAACAGGTTACCGTTGGTCTAGAGATTGGCTCAACCCTCTGAAAATCAGGATGTTATGTCTTTTTTAACAGAATCTTTCTTGCTTACTGTTACTTCTAATCATTCTTTACTTTAATACCCCTATTCCGCTACACTAGAGGCTTCACGTCCCTAAAAGCGGAAAAAGTGGGGACGTTTTTAGAGGAGTTTAGGAAATGAAGTTTTCCATTGTCCGGTCCAAGTTTCTTGATGGCTTGCAGAGAATCCAGAACGTTGTTTCTGGTAGAGGAACGTTGCAGATTTTGCAGAATGCGATGATCGAAGCGGAGGGCGATCGCCTCTGCATGACCACGACAGATCTCGATATTTCTGAGCGCTGCTATGTCGAGTGTCAGATCGAAGAACCCGGAAGCACGACACTGCCTATCCGTCGATTGGCCAGCATCATCCGCGAATTGGATGAAGGCAAGATCATGGTTGAGGTCGATGAGGACGACGTGGCTACCGTGCAGTCTGGATCATCCTACTTTAAGATCATTGGCATGTCTGTCCGTGATTTCCCGCCGGTGCCGGTCACCGAGGGGAAATTCTGCTACCGCATTGATCAGGGTGTGTTACGCGAGATGTTACGCAAAACCAGTTATGCGATCTCGCAGGACGAAACTCGCCGCGTGCTGAACGGCGTACTGATGGCGTTTAAAGATAACAAGCTGACGATGGTTGCAACAGACGGGCGTCGTTTGGCCCTGGTTGAGCAGGAGATCGAGTTTCCGCCGGAGGCAGAAGCCGAATTGATTCTGCCCAACAAGGCTGTGACCGAACTTATGCGCCTGCTCAGCAACGAAGGCGACCTCAAAGTGTACGCCCAGACGAATCAGGCAGTTTTTGAGATTGGCACGACGATGATGAGCAGTAAGCTGATTGACGGCGTTTATCCCAACTATCGCCAAGTCATTCCTGGAGCGTGCGATGAGCGTGTCGTGATTGAGCGCGAAGCGCTGCTGTCGGCGTTGCGGCGTGTGTCCGTCGTCACAACGGACAAGTCAAATGCCACGCGTCTGACCTTTTCAGCCAATCAATTGACCATTAGCATCAACACACCGGATGTTGGCGAAGGGCGCGACACACTCCCCGTCAAATACGCTGGCAAAGAGATCTCGATCATTTTCAATCCCGAGTACGTCATGGATCCATTGAAGAACATTGACGACGACGAGGTCTACCTTGAAATGAACGATGGTCACAGTCCGGCGCTACTTAAATGCAATGTGCCTTTCCTGTACGTCTTGATGCCACTGCGCATTAGTTGAAAAAACAGGGTTGATTTTACCGGCTCGGCTCAGGTATGATCTTCCCCTTCTCTTTTTCACGGGACCATTGTTTTTGCCTCATGGTGTAACGGTAGCACAGCAGACTCTGGATCTGCTTGTTTAGGTTCGAATCCTAATGAGGCAACCACTTTGGGTCTCACGGAACTATCGAGATCGGGTTCAGAGCACCCATCGAAATTTAGGATTTGGGATTTGGCCTGCCACGCGATTTTTTCGTGTGTTTCGTGGTAAAAAAATCTTCCTGCCCAAAAAAATCTGAATAATCTGTGCCATCTTGTAAATCTGTGGATGATAAACCCGATCCCTGCCCCCGAAAACCTTCGTGTTCTTCGCGCTTTCTGTAAGATTTTCGTAAGGTTTATGTGAGAAAATAACTGGGCGAAGAAAACTCGAAAAAAAACACCCAAAAACCTGTTTTAGGCTTGCAAGGTTTGCGCCGTTTGGGTTAATCTGTGTCATACAACGAAAGAATGGTCTCGATTGACGGCACAGAAGGCGGGTGCTTTCTCTCTGTCTGTCGGGATTTTGGGAAGTTACAGTCAATTAACGCACAAATAGGAGGGTTTCTTAATGAACCTGACTTCAAAGCGTATGCTACAGTTTTTGTCGGTGTGCGCGGGCGCTTTTGCGCTCACGGCATCGGCACAAACAATTTGGGTCTCGGATAATTTCGAGGCCGAAGGAGCCGGTCTCACGAATGCAGTGATCGGCAACGCAGCCGGGATGTACAAGGCCTATGTCTGGGACATTAGTTCTCAGCAAACGGCTACTAACTTGGCGTGGGAAGCCGGAGCTGGCGATGCTTCGACCATTCAGGCGTTCGAGGGGTCCTACACGAAAAACACCCGTCCGATCGCTGAGGCCAACGCGCAGGAACAGGCGCTCAAGCTTGAGACCGAAGGTCAGACGCTGACGCGCTATGTTGCGTTTCAGAACATCGACGATGGTTCGGGAACGTTAGGCATCCCGCTGACTCAGCCGGTTCCGATCTCGTTCATAAGCGCGCCGGTCTACGTTGACACGTTGATCAAATTCACGCCGAGCGAAGATGATCCTGAGGTCACCGATGATGGAGTGCTCAAAGCTGCGATCTTCGTGAATGCCAGCTCTAACTTGGTGGTCTGTCACAAGTTCACCGACGGGTCTACTTTTACGCTTACGAACAGTGTTTTCGACGCTATAACCATTGATCCCGAGCAGTGGTACCGCCTCACGATCAAGCTGGCAGTTGATGCCACCTTTCAGACGCCAGCCCTCGAGATCTATCTGGATGGAACCAAGCTGACCCATGCCAACGGCGCGGTAGACGAGAATACCTTCACCGGTGGTTCCTTTTTCTTCGCGCTGTCGGCTGGTGGTACGGGCGGCGGCAATTCCGACCTCAATCAGGTCTCCTTCCAGGGTACTGGCTATGTGGATGATCTGGTCGTCGCGGATTATCACACGCCCTTCGGCGGCGGCGCGGGTCTGACCCTCACGCTGGTCTTCAACGACAATCTGCTGAACGTGTTCGATGTGAATGATGCAGGTGTCGCGTCGAACGCGACCATCACCAGCGGTGCCACACTGAAGATCTATACCGAAGACTGGTACCAGATCAACAGCATCGGCGGCGATGGCATCGAGTGGATTGGCGATACGCCAGGCGAGTTGGTTACCAACGTGACCGGTACGATTTCGGCGGATGTCGCCGGCCGTACGGCCACGATCGAAGCTGGCCTGTACACCGGCACCATCCAGACCGGTCTGACCGGGACGTATGCGACGGTTCCGGCTGACAAGTTGGCTTCATGGGCCGTCGCCAACAGCCTGACCTTGGCGGATGTCGTTGCGAATGCCGCAGACTATCTCGACAACTACCTGATGAACGTTGGTGTGGGTGTCGACACGGGGATTGAAATCACTTCAATCGTCTATGATCCGACCACTGAGAAGGCGAAGATCACAGTCGAAGCGACCGACCCGAATGTGAACTTCAATGGTTTGAACGGTACGCTGACGGTGTGGACCAGTGACGATCTGACCACGCTGGGCTCGACTACGGGGTTCTCCCGTCAAATCAATGAGGCTGGCACGGTGGCTACGTTTGTAGTAGACGAGGTAGCCGGCAAGTTTATCCGGGCGCGCGTGGAGTAAGCACGATACCCCGATAACGACTGTCTGATTTAAGACGACATGCGGAGCCTGCGGCATTGCCGCGGGCTCTGCTGTTTTTTCTCTCGCTTGTCTCATTCAGACCGACGTGATACGATACCCCTGAACTCAATTCATCTTTTACTTTCACTCATCAGGGGAGAAATCATGAGCACGATCAACGTTTCACGGCGTCACTTTCTAGCCGGAACGGGCGCCGCGCTGGCCGTTCCGACCATTCTGTCATCCGGATGTGTCAGCGCCAAAGGCGTGACCGCGCGTCGTCCGCTGCCGTCCGAACGCCTCAACGTTGGCTTTATCGGTTACGGCACGATGGCGCACGACAACATCGGCAACTTCCTGAATAACGACCGGGTGCAGGTCGTCGCGATCGCCGACTGCAATAAGGAATCCGGCCTGTACGGTTACCGCGCTGAGCGGCAGGGCGGTCGCGAGCCGGGCCGCCGTCGCGTCAATGAGTTCTATGCCAAGAAGCTGAACCGTCCGGATTACAACGGTTGCGCGGTGTATGGTGACTTCCGCGAGATGCTGAATATGGACGGCCTGGACGCCGTGGTAATCAGCACGCCCGACCACTGGCACGCGATTCAGGCGATCTGGGCCGCGCGCAAAGGCAAGCACATCTACTGCCAGAAACCGATGACCCTCTGCATTGCCGAGGGGCGTGCGATGGCCAATGAGGTCGCGAAGGCAGGTATCACATTCCAAACCGGCTCGCAGCAACGCTCGGACAACTACTTCCGCATGGCGTGCGAGTTTATCCGCAACGGCCGCATCGGCAAGTTGCAAAAGATCATTGTGGGGCTACCGGGCGGTCACAGCCTTTTCGGCAAGACCGGCGCGGATGCGAGTCTGGATCCGCTGCCCCAGCCGCCGCCGCACGTTGATTTCGACATGTGGCTCGGTCCGGCCAAGAAGCGCCCGTTTATTCCTGGCTTGCACAATCCCCTATCTTGGCGCGCTAACCTCGACTACTCCGGGGGCATGATTACCGACTGGGGCGCGCACCATCTCGACATCGTACAGTGGGCGCTCGGTAAAGACGATAGCGGTCCAGTGGCGATCGAGAACCTCGAGAGTGATCTACCGCCGGTCGATGCGGTCTTCAACACTGCCGCGAACTACAGCTTCGAGGTGGTTTATGCTGAGGGTACACGCGTCTTTGTCTCGAACAAGAATCCCAACGGCGTGCGTTTCATCGGCGAGGGCGGCAAGGAGATCTTCGTAACACGCGGCAAGCTGGAAATGAAGCCGCAAGAGCTGATCCGCGAGAAGATCCAAGAGCACGAGATTAACCTCTACAAGAGCGGTCAGCACGAGCGCAACTTCATCGATTGTGTGTACAGCGGCGAGCCGACTATCACGACCTGTGAGATTGGGCACCGTTCCATCTCTATCGCCCACTTGGCCAATATCGGCCTGCGTTTGGGACGCAAGCAAGTCAAGTGGAATCCCAAGACTGAGCGTTTCGTGAACGACGCCGAGGCTGACAAACTGCTCTCTGCACCGATGCGCGGTGCATGGACGCTGAACATGAAGGTGTAAATGGCACAAGAGTGGAACATCCGCCCGCGTGGCCATGTTTGTTCGGTCTGCGCGCAGCCGTTTGCCGATGAGACGCCTTGCGTCTCGGTGCTGCGCGAGGCCGAAAACACCTATGAGCGGCTGGACTACCACCCTGTCTGCTGGCAGGAATTGGTACGCGACTGGGAGCCTTTCAGCATCTGGGAGGGTGTTTACGAAGCGCCTCCCCCACCGCCGGAGAAAGACGAGCCGCTCAAGAAAGAGACGGCTGAAAGCCTATTGCGTCGCCTGATCACACTCGAAGATCCAGCGATGCAGAATGTCATGTACGTGCTGGCCGTGATGCTGGAGCGCGGCAAACAGTTGGTCGAACGGGACGCCAAACCCCACGAGAGCGGCGGCATCTTGCGCGTGTACGAACACAAGAAGAGCGGTGATACTTTCGTGGTGCTCGATCCGCGCTTGCGGCTCGACCGTCTCGACGAAGTTCAGCAGCAAGTGGTCGCTCTATTGAGTGGAACACAGCACTTGTAGGCGACGGGTGCAAAGGGCTGATAAGGTTTCGAGTTTCATTACTTGCGGAGCGCCGGGAGGGGCTAGCGTCTGCTTGCCCGGCGGCGTAAACACCGCCCACAGAACCGGACGCGCATTTTGTGTAGGGGCCGAAGATGCAAATCGATATTCTGTTGAAGGGCGGCACGGTCATAGACGGCACAGGCGTGCCGTCGCACGTGGCGGATGTCGGAATACAACGCGACCGCATCGCGGCGATCGGCGATCTGGCTGCGGCCAAGGCGGATCGGTGTATCGACGCCACCGGAATGGTTGTCGCGCCGGGCTTTATCGACGCGCACGCGCACTCGGACGCCTATCTGCTACTGGAGCCTGACGCGCCCAGCAAGCTCGCGCAGGGTATCACCACCGAAATCAACGGCCAGTGCGGCGGCTCGGCTGTGCCACGTCTGGGGCGTGCGCGTCTCTCGTCCGATTGGGCCTCACACCTCTATCCGCACTTCGACGCCGCTACACAGACGCTCAGCCCCACCCCTACTGCGCCCGCTTGGACCACCGTGGCCAGCTATCGTTCGCTTTTTGATGCAGTTCGCCCAGCTCTTAACACCGTTCAGTTCATCGGCCATAATACGCTGCGCGCTGGCGTGATGGGCTATGAGCCACGTCCGGCCACTCTGGATGACCTACAGGCAATGTGTCGCAATTTAGAACAAGCGCTTGATGAGGGTGGATGGGGACTCTCTACGGGACTACTCTACCAGCCCGGCAAATACGCCGAGCCGGAGGAGATAACCACACTCGCTCGCACCGCCGCTACGCGCGGCGGGATGTACGCTACTCACATGCGCAGCGAAGGCAAGTATCTGGTCGAGTCGGTTGAGGACGTTCTGGAGCTGTCGCGTCGTACTGGTATTCGTGTGCAGATCTCCCATCTCAAAACCGCAGGCCCCGCCAACTGGCATAAGATTGAGACCACACTAGAACGAATCAATACCGCACGTGACGACGGCGTACCAGTGCACAGCGACCGTTACCCCTACACCGCTTCTGGCACTGACCTTGATGTGGTGTTACCGGACTGGGCCTCGGCAGGCGGACGCGACGCGATCCTCGCCAACCTGCGTGATCCGGCGATACGCGTACGGATTGAGGACGAACTAAACGATAGTGGACATGACTGGACTTCCGTCATGATCGGGGGCGGCTGGAGTGAGACCGTCCGTGTTTTCAGCGGACGTACGCTGGCCGAGGCCGCAGACATGCTCGGACTTACGCCCGGGGAGACGGTCTGTCGCTTCATTGAGGCGGACGAGACCCGTACCGGTGCATTCTTTTTCGGTATGTGCCTAGAGAATCTGCGTCGGATTTACGCGCAGCCCTGGGTGATGCCCGGTAGCGACGCTTCACTGCGCGCACCGTGGGGACCGCTCGGGCAGGATCACCCCCACCCGCGCGCCTACGGCACGATGCCCCGTTTTTTGCGGTTGATGACGGGCCTCGAACCGGGTTTCGCAGCGCTCTGCGGGCTCGAAGAGGCGGTGCGCCGCATGACCACGCTACCGGCGCAAGCGTTCGGTCTGCGTGATCGCGGCGTGTTGCGCGTTGGCGCGTATGCCGACATCGCAGTGTTCGATCCCCAGCTTTTCGCCGATACCGCTACCTACGCACAGCCGCATCAATTCGCACATGGCGTGTGTCATGTCATCGTCAACGGTGTACTCTCTTTTTCTGAGGGGCGTTTCACCGGTGTGCGCGGCGGCAGGTTTCTGGAGCGGTAGGCAAACCGCGCTACGCGCGGAGTTTGCATTTAAGATTTAGGATTTAGGAGTTTTTGGGCTAGCGCTGCAAGTCGCCAGTCGCGGGTTGCGAGTCAACTTCTCTTATTGCGACCACGCAGTGGCTCGCAATCTTGAGAGTAAAAGCGCTGCTCCGGGTTTGTTTAACCACGGAATACACCGAATACACGGAAAGGCATGGTTCGGTTTTTGGGGGTTCTGGCTTCATGCGTTCCCAGTTCTGTGGGCGGCGTCCACGCCGCCATCCCGTGGCAGAGACAAGAAACGAGAGACGAGAGACTTGGCTTTCAAAAGTCGCATAACAAGCAATTTTCTCATCTCATCTTGATGACCTTGCCTTTATGTGCGCAAAAACTCCTAAATCCTAAATCCTAACTCCTCCTTGACTCAGAGGTGTCCGCGCTTGATGATCAGTGACAGCACCGCGATATCTGCGGGATTGACGCCGGGTATGCGTGATGCTTGACCTAGGTTTTCAGGTCGCACCCGCATCAACTTTTCTCGACTCTCAAATCTCAGGCTCGTCACCGCATGATAATCCAGCCAATCTGGGATCACCACCGCCTCTTCATCTTTAGCCCGCGCTGCGGCCCGTTCTTCTTGTGCAATGTATCCCTGATATTTAATCCGCGTCTCGATTTGATCAATTACGGCGTCCGGCAGGTCTTCACGCCGCTCATGCAGCAAGTCATAGCGCATCTCCGGACGCGCTAGCAGTGTTAACGCCGGAACACCCTCTTGGCGTACATGGCGCAACCGCTCCAGTTCCTCTTCGATCTGCCTCGCATAGTCACGGGTTTGCGCCCGACAGACTAATGGCGCGACACCGAGGCGTTCGGCCTGTTCTATCAGCCGATAACGGGCGTTATCCTGTCGCAAGATCAGGCGGCGTTCGGCGCGCGACGTAAACATGCGGTATGGCTCGTTGGTTCCTTTTGTAACCAGATCGTCGATCAGCACCCCGATATAGGCATCCTGACGGCTGAGGGTGAATGGTTCGCGTCCTTGCACCTGTAAGGCGGCATTCGCGCCTGCCATGAAACCCTGCGCGGCGGCCTCTTCATATCCCGTTGTACCGTTCACTTGGCCGGCCAGATAAAGATGGCGTATGCGCAGGCTTTCGAGGGTGTGCCGTAGCTCGCGGGCATCCACACTATCATACTCAATGGCATACCCGTCGGCCAGAAACTCCGCCTCTTCGAGCCCCGCTACACTCCGCACCATATCGCGCTGCACGTCGCGAGGCAGACTGTTTGAGAGTCCGGCGGGATAGATCATTGCGTCCGGCTCGCGTCCCTCCGGCTCTAAAAACACGTGGTGGCGCATCGCCTCGGTAAATTTAACGACTTTGTCTTCAATCGATGGGCAATATCGCACACCTGTACCGGTAATTGAGCCGCCGTAGAGTGAGCTTCGCGACAAATTATCGCGGATAATCGCGTGCGTTTGCTCATTTGTATGGGTTAACCAGCACGGAATCTGGTCTGAACCGGGTTTCCAGGGCCCCGGAATGTTCCACGTGGAACATTTGGTCTGTATTGAAAAGAATGGAGGTGGTTCTTCACCGGGCTGGATCAGCGTCTTTTCCCATGCAATACTTGTCGCCAGAAGCCGGGGCGGAGTGCCTGTTTTCAGTCGAATCAGCTCAAATCCGGCATTTTGTAGCGAAATCGCAAGGGCATCCGCCGCTGGGCGATCATCACCGCTACCGGCAGTTACCTCTTCGCCGATGTGGATCCGTCCGCGCAATGCCGTACCGGTCGTCAGAATCACGGTCAAGGCGGACACGGTACCGTGATCTGCGCATTCCACGCCGTGAACAACACCTTGATCGATGACGATGGCCGTGACTTCGTCCTCAAGCACGGTCAGATTGGGTGCCGTTGCAATGACCTGCTGCATGCGCCGTGTGTACTGGCGTTTGTCGCACTGCACACGTGTGGCCCTGACGGCTGGGCCGCGGCTGGCATTCAACGTCTTGAACTGAAAGCCGCATAGGTCCGCATTGATGCCCATTTCACCGCCGAGCGCATCTAATTCCACCACGAGATGCGATTTGGCCAGTCCGCCGATCGATGGATTGCACGGCATTTTGGCGATCGCCGACTGCTGTCCCGTGATCAGAAGGGTACGGCATCCCATGCGTGCCGCCACAAGTGCCGCTTCCACGCCAGCATGACCGCCACCAACCACCAGAACCTCATACTCGTGTATCTGCCTGCTGTGCCCGGATAAATGGGTTGAAGATGGATTCATAACACATGCAGTATACACCTTCATGCGTTAAACAGCAAACGGTAGAGATGTGGCATGATCCGGGTTTTTTATCCACAGATTCACACCGATTACGCAGATTTTTTGGTGTGGCACAGCTTGGGTTTGGGAACCGCCAGGACGCCAAGGGGGCCTTTGATTTTCATGAAGTTTCATGTGTTTCGTGGCTCGGGTTTTTCTCTCACAGCGACACAGAGGACACGGAGATTTTTTGGGGCTACTATCGCCGCAGGTCGCGGGTCGAATGTCGCGGGTCAACCTCTCTTGTTGCGACCACGCAGTGGCGCGCAACCCTGAGAGTAAAAGCGTTGCTCGGTACTCATCTTGGAGACAAGAGCCGCGCTGTGCGCGGGTCGCGGCACCGCTTTTGCGCGCCGCTTTGCCACCGCACTCGTGCTTTAAAAGCGGCGTCGCGCGGAATACCGCTTGCTGCCGCACTCCAAATTTTTTCGTCAGACTTGCGGTCACTTTCAACTTTAACGCTCAACGTCCAAATAAACTCTTAACTCCTAAATCCACGCACGGCGCGGACAGTGCGGCGTACATAGCAGTGAGTTTCCGTCGTAAAACTATTGACAGGCTTGTATGGCGCCAATCGATACGTATATATCGAAAGAAAATGTGAAACAAAACCACATAACATGTTGATTATCAATGGGATATGTAATGTTAGGCGCGTGTTAGTTCACCACGTCAAGAAAATCGGATTAACAGTTATCGACCAGTTATGAACAGGCATTTTTGGCTTGATTTTTGTGCATCGACGGGTACAAAAAGGCCCCTTTGGGCAAAGGGGCCCCCGTTTTTTAATTATTTGTCACCCTTACAAGCGCAGGTCAGGCGGCGGCGGAGGCGTCTGCGCACTGATCAGATCGATCACCTCGGGCCCGTCGCCAAAGAGCGTATCATAGTAGCACGCCATCAGGCAGTAGGTGAGCGGCAGTGTGAAGAATCCGCCGACAACGCACACAGCCAAACCCAAGCTTCCAAGAAAGCCGGCGACCATCGCAAACAGCAGCGGCACGGTGAACGATCCGCTTTTGATCAAAGTGAAGACCTTTTTAATGGCATCGATCGCTGTCGCTTTTTCGTACGCGACGAAAACAAGCGCCCACATGACCACAGCATAAACGACCAGATCAATCAACCATCCGATGATTATCGGGATTCTTCCCATGGACATCAGGAGGCGTCCTAGGACTAGGACAGCAATGGCTGTGATGACCAGCAGTAATAGCGTCTGTATGAAAAAATCAAGGCCTCTAAACACATCGCCAGCCTGGGGCCTGTCGGGATCGCCCTTCAACAGTCGTCGTGCGATCAGCAGCATGCCGACCATGAGAGGCCCCGTCAACAGACCGCAGGTGATTGCCGAAATCATAGTCGCCAAGATACCTCCAAAGATCAAGACGCCCATGTTCGCTTTGAAAAGCCGCCAACCTTTTCCTACCTCCGTACCAATCTCTATCCTTCTGACTGTCATACAAGACTCCCAGTGCTTATCGACGCTTTGGTTTAAACCGAGTTACACAAAATTATCACCGTTACAAAGGAGTATGCGGTATCGCGTGGCGTTTGCCAATTCAAAAGGACATCCACACGCGAAAACCGGCAGGGTGCCACTTGCGTCGGAGGGGGGAATGTGGCAAAATCAAACCCATTGTGAACGAAGCGACTTTTCTCCAGCTTTGCGAACACCTTTCGGATAACCTTTGGCTGCAGGGGCTCTTAGTGGCGGTGGGCACCTGTTTTCTGGAGGATGCCGGCCGCTGCGGTGTGGGGTTGCTGGTGGCGGCGGGCCACATGGAAGCGTGGGTGGCGTTGATTGGCATGTTTTTAGGGGGGATATCTGGCGATCTGGGACTTTATCTGACTGGCCGTTATGCGACGCAGTTCTTGCTTAGCCGCCGTTGGATGAATGCCGATCGGCTTACGCGGATGAAGGAGATTTTTGCCTGTCACGCGGTCAAGGCCGTGCTGTTCTCGCGTTTTCTGCCAGGAGCCCGTACGGTGGCCTATAGTGTGGCTGGCATAGTACGTTACCCGTTCCCGCGCTTTTTAATAATGCTCTGCGCGGCTTCGCTGGTGCAGGCGTTGCTTTTCCTGTGGATGGGTGCCTTCATCGGAGACCACATTCTGCCCTATCTGAGGCAGCCCCATTTGAGCGCGGCGCTGATCGCTGCGGTGGTGCTTGTCGGTTTTCTGACGCACCGGGCGCTTGCGCGACGTCGCGCCCGGACGGGGAAAGAGTGAGCACATGGCCACGCCCACGCCCACGCACACGGAGGTGCGTGGGTACGAGAGGGGCGCGGAGTGCAAGGTGGCGCGAGGTGCGTGGGTACGAGAGGGGCGCGGAGTGCAAGGTGGCGCGAGGTGCGTGGGTACAAGAGGGGCGCGGAGTGCAAGGTGGTGGGCGGCGGCGCTTACGCCGCCGGAAAGCCATTTACTTGTGCGCCAGGGCTGTGAAGGCGCAGGTGTAGAGCGTGCCGCCGATCGGTTCCCACGGATCTTGCGAGCCGGCTTGACGGCGCAGTTGCATGCCGTCGCGTACGGTCTCGGCGCGCGCGGTATCGCCGGCCGATTCAAAGGCCATGACTTTGGCGCAATCGCGGTAGCAGTCGGCTGTGCTGTCTTCAGCGGTGAGGTTGACGGTCAAACGGCGACCGATCGCTGGGAGACCTTCGAACGCCTGGCCCGAGGTCATCAGCGTGTGGGCGGTCAGCGCGGCGAGGCCCTCGGAACGGCCGGGCGAGCCGCGATGGTACGCAACGCCGCCGTCGTCGCGCGCGGCACCTCTCAGCCAAATCAGTCCTTTGCGTAGCGGGATATTCGCCTGACTGATCCCTTTTGCAGCAGCCGCGGCCAGCGCCTGAACCTGCCAAGAGGTCACGGCGGCATTGCCCTCGGAGCCGGGCTCGTAGTCCCAGCCGCCTTCGACGCTCTGGTTGGCGCGGCTGTAGGCCACGGCGCGTTCGAGCGCAACGGCGGCGGGGCCGTCCTGCGGGGCGAGTGTGGCCAGCGCGTAGGTGGCGAGTGCATGATTGTAGGCGCGGACACGACCCGTGCCGCCGAACGTGCCGTCGGGGGTCTGGAGCGCGGTCAATGCATCGCAGGCGCGCTGCACGTTGGTACTGAAGCGGTCGGCGGGATCGCGCGCCAGAGCGAGTGCAGCTAGCGCAGTCAGGGCTGGACGGTAGGCCGAGTCGCCGCCGTGGCGTGCCGGCTGCCATGAGCCGTCCGCTTCTTGGTTGGCGGCGAGCCAAGCGGTCGTCGGATCGGCGGCGGTCGATGCGGCGGGGCGGTCGAAAAGGGTCAGTACGGCCAGCAGACAGGCCGCGAGACCGGCTGCGGCCCAATACCAGAGTTTTGGGTTTCTGGTTTCTGGTTTCTGGTTTCTGGTTTCTGGTTGCACGTTGGGGGTGGGGTGGGCGCGTTCGGCGGCGACGGCGGCCATGATGCGGGAGGTGAGCAGGGGGGATGGCTCGTGCTGGGGCTGGGCACGCAGGCGGGTGACCAGCGCACGGAAGGCGGTGGCCTCGGCGGCGGGCAATTCGCTCAAGTGGGCGTACAGGTTCATGGCGTGTCTCCTCTCTTTCCCCCTAGCATCTCGCGCAGTTTAGCGAGCGCGTTGAACATCCTTGACTTCACAGTCCCGACTGGAATCTTCAGAATCTCTGCCACGTCGGCATAGGGTAGATCCTGATAGACCGCCAGTTCAATGACTTGGCGCAGTCCCTCGGGCAGGGCCGCCAGGGCGCGCGCGAGGTCGAGATCGCCCGCCACACCGGCGCTGGGGGCGGCCGGGGCGGCGAACTCCTCGTACGGTTCGGCAGCCAGGCTTTCGGCCAGCCGTTGCCGGCGCTGTCGGCGGCGCAACTCGTCGATCCACACCTGCCGCGCCAGCAGGAAGAGGAAAGTCGTGAACTTGGCACTCGCCACATAGCGCTGTCGGTAGCGGTAGAGCCGCAGGAAGGTCTGTTGCACCAGGTCTTCGCTATCGTATTGAACGCCGGAACGGATGAAAAAGTTCAGCAGGGATTTTTGGTGGCGCGATACCAGCAGGGCAAAGGCGGCCTCGTCATCTTGACTGCGCACGCGCAACATGAGGTCGGCGTCGTCTAATTGTTCGAGCGGTGCGCTGTCCATCGGCGGCGTCACTCCTCCAACTGGCGCTTCTCTCTGAATGCCTCGTCGGACGAGCCTTGGGCCGGCGTGGTAATACGCTGGAGTAGCGGGGCGAATTTTTTGACGGTAACCGACTGGTCTTTCAGGCGGGCGCGATCAGCCTCGCGTGGGTTGAGTAGGCCGAGGGTGCAGAGTACGGCGATGGCAACAAAGGCCTTGGTGCCACCGATGATGCCACCGAGCAGCGCATCGAAGGGTTGTCCCACAACCAGCTCCAGCGCATCTTTCAGCGTGCGGGCGATGATTAGCCAGACGGAGAAGCAGGCCACGAGGATCAACATGAAGGTGATCAGCCGCGCAGCGTAGGGGTTGGCGGCGAGCAGTTTGGCAGCCAGTATGGTGCGTTCGAGCGGCGCGAAACCGAAGTAGCCGATCGCGGCGGCGGCCAGCAGGCCGACCAAGCCGCTAAGTTCGCCAGAACAACCACGCATAAAGCCGCGGATCACCAGCCAGGCGACAGCGCCAAACGCCAGGTAATCAAGCAGCGACATCTGGGCTAAAAAGGCAGGCATGGGAGGCTCCTTGGTTATTTCGGTAGCGCGTTGACCCACTTTTCGTAGGCATCACGTCCTTCTGCATCGGGACGTAGCAATGAGAGATAGAACTGGCCGTAGGCGCGTGCCTCGGCGTAACGTCCTTGAGCGTGACGGATACGGGCCATGAGATCGGCGCTTTCCGGGGTGAAGGGAGATCGCGCGATGGCAAGATCGAGAATACGTTCGGCTTCATCATAACGCCTGAGCTGCACCGCCAGGACGGCGGCCTGAAGCAGGCTGTCCTGATGGACGGGATTGATGGCAGCGGCGCGTTTGAAGGCCTCCAGCGCCTCGGCTGGTTGTTTCTGGTCGCGGTAGAGCTTGCCCAGACCGAAGGCGGCGTTAAAAGCCAGCGGGTCGGCATTTAGCGCTTCGCGGTAGCATCTGATCGCCTTGGTGAACTGTCGCGCACACTGGGCGTCGATCCCTTCATGCAGGCGGCGTGCAGCGAGGTCGGGGTCACGGCGCACACGATCAAGCTCTTCGGCCTTAGCGCGGTTCAGCGCGGCGCGCAGACGGGTGATCTGGTTGCGCGCCTTTTCTTGATAGGGGTCGGAGGCGTCGGTGAGGCGCACGAAGAGTTCGAACTGATCGAGCGCCTCTTCACGCAGCGAGTAGACATTCAGATAGAGGGCGCCGAGATTGTAGAACGCGGGTGCGTAGCGCCGGTCGGTCTGCTGGGCGCGTAGCAGGCAGAGGCGCGCCTGATCGTTGCGGCGGAGCGCGGCTTCGGTCAGCGCCAGGCCGGTGAGGATGCTGGCGCGCGACTCATCGCTGGTGGTTTCTGCTTCCAGTGCCTGACGGAAGAAGATCTGGGCTTTGGGCAGCTCCTTGGTGTAGTAGGCAAGCTGGCCGAGCCCGGCAAGGGTTTCGCCATGCTTCGGATCCAGATCGAACGCGGCCTTGAAGGCAGCAGCGGCGGGATCCAGCTCGCCCTTGAGCAGGTGGGCGCAGCCGAGGTGATAGTAAAGATCCGGTGAGTCTGTGATGCGTTGCGAGGCGAGCGTCAAGTGGGTGATCGCTTCGGGGTAGTTCTTCTCACCGAAGGCGGCCATGCCGCGGCGCAACGCGCTTTGTCCGGAGTCCGAACCGCAACCGGACGCCAGCAGAACGCACACTGCGCACAGGCAGGTAATCTGAATGCGAATCATGGCAAGCAACACCTCGCGTCCCCTGCGTCGACCACCCGGCCGACTTTTTATTTCAGGGAAACCAACAAATGCCCCCCATCATACCGTAGCTCCGCCGTTGCCGCAACATCGGAATCACATCGGGACGCGATTCAGGATGCATCGCCCATGCAGGTACCGAGGAGGCGCGCGGTCTTGATCCAAGGGTGGTCCTGCGGCACGGTGCGAACGTGCCCGGCGACATCCTCAAGAGGCACGGCGACGCAATCGTCACCGCGCACGGCGACCATCACGTTGTACTCGCGGGCGTCGATGAGTTCGCCGGCCATTGCACCGAGCCGGGTACAGAGCAGCCGGTCGGCCGGGGTAGGGGTGCCGCCGCGCTGGATGTGGCCGAGCTGGGTCATGCGCGCATCGATGCCGGTGAGTTGCTGGAGGTCACGGACGATGCGGCTAACCTTGGATTCGCGTATCATACGAGGCTTCTGTGGTAGCTTTACGGGGGTGTTACCGTTGGCTTCACCGTTCTTTTTCTTGCCGTTTTTCTTCTGCGGCTTGGGGTCGCTGTCCTCTTCATCCTCGTCTTCGGGCTGATCGTCGATGGCGATGGCTCCTTCGGCCACGGCGACGATGGAGAAGCGCTTGCCACGGTGGCGGCGGGTGTTGATGAAATCGGCGACGGCGTGGATGTCATATTTGATTTCTGGAATTAGGATGACGTCGGCACCGCCCGCGATACCGGCGCCGAGCGCCAGCCAGCCAGCGGAATGCCCCATGATTTCGACGGCGATGAGACGGTGGTGGCTGCTTGCGGTGGTGTGGAGGCGGTCGATAGCCTCGGTTGCGATCGATTTGGCGGTGTCGTAGCCAAAGCAGGTGTCGGTCAGGACGACGTCGTTGTCGATCGTCTTCGGTAGCGTGATGATGTTGAGGCCCTTTTGCGAGAGGCGGTAGGCGTTTTTCTGCGTGCCGTTACCGCCGAGGCACACGAGGCAGTCGAGGTTGAGCCTGTCGGCGTTGGCCACGGCGACATCGGTCATATCCATGATGGTGCCCCCCATATCCATCTTATGCGGCTTGTCGCGGCTTGATCCGAGGATCGTGCCGCCGAGCGTGATGATGCCGCTCACGGTACGGTCTTCGAGCGGGATGTAGCGGTTTTCAACGAGGCCGCGGAAGCCGTCAAGGAAACCGACGACTTGGATGCCGTAGTGCATGGCCGATTTGGCCACCGCGCGGATGGCGGCGTTGAGACCTGGGCAGTCGCCACCTGCGGTCAGGATGCCGATGCTGCGTGCCGTTTTACCATTTTGTTTCTTGTTGTCGTTACTCAAAGTTTTACGTCCGTTTGCGGGTTGCGTTTCCGGTGGTGGGGCTCAAGCATCGTGGGCTTCGTCTGCTCCTTGAGGCTGGCGGCGGCTTTGGCCCGCCTGTAAAGCTCCTCCTGGGCTCTGATGGGTTTCTCCTTGCCGCGCGCGGCGACAGGACGGTACTCACCGTCCGCGCAAAGAGTACGCGCTTTTACGCAGTCGGTAAAGTAAACATCGAGGGTCGCGAGAAGTTTTTTTCGCGGACCGGGTGCGAGCACAGGAATCATGAGTTCGATGCGCTTGTCGAGGTTGCGCGTCATCATGTCGGCACTGGAGATGTAGAGGTCATCCAGGCCGCCGTTGCGGAAGCGGAAAATACGGGCGTGCTCAAGGTAGTAGTCCACGATGCTGACAACGGTGATGTTTTCGCTCATGCCCGGGACGCCGGGCTTGAGGCAACAAATGCCGCGGATGTTCAGCCTGATCTTCACACCGGCCTTGGAAGCGCTGTAGAGGGCGGCGATGATACCCTTGTCGCTGAGCGAGTTCATTTTCATTGTGATCTCGGCTTTTTCATTGTTGCGGGCACGTTCGGCCTCGTTGGCGATGAGCGCAAGGATGGTGGAGCGGATCGAGAAAGGGGCCACCTCAAGGCGACGCAGCGATTGCGGCTGGGAGTAGCCAGTGATGGCGTTGAAGACGTCGGAGGCATCCGCGCCAAAGTCGTTGCGGCAGGTGAAGAGCCCGACGTCGCTGTACAGCGTGGCCGTCTTTTCGTTGTAGTTGCCGGTGCCAAAGTGCACATAGCGCACGATGCCCTGCGGCTCGCGCCGGACAACGAGACAGATTTTCGCGTGTGTCTTGAGCGAACGCACGCCGTAGACGACATGTGCGCCCGCGAGTTCGAGCCTGCGCGCCTGTGAGATGTTTCGCGCTTCGTCGAAACGGGCCTTCAACTCGATGAGTACGGTGACGTGCTTGCCGACCTGTGCGGCGCGGATGAGCGCCTCCACGATCGCGCTCTGCGAGGCGGTACGGTAGAGCACCTGCTTGATCGCCAATACCTGCGGGTCATCGGCGGCGTCGTTGAGGAGTTTTACGACGGGGTCGAATGAATCGTAGGGATGCACGAGCAGAATGTCGCCTTGCGCGATCTGTGGGAACATGGACTCCTTGATGTCCACATCCGGCGAGGGAACCGGTTCCCATGGCTCGTCGCGCAGGTCTTCAAAGCCGTCTGTCTGAGTGACCGACATGAGACTGCGCAGCTCCACGGGGCCGTCCACTAAATAGACATCCGCCTGTTCGAGGCCAAGCTGTTGTTTCATCGCGCCCACGAGCGCGCGTGTGGCGCGGCAGTGGATCTCAAGGCGGATACACTCCGTCTCGCGGCGGTCGTCGAGCAGCTCCTGCATGCCGGCGAGCAGGTCGGATGACAAATCCTCACGCAGTTCGATGTCAGCGTTGCGCGTGACCCTGAACGGCACGCATTCGACAACCGACTGACCCTCCACGACTGCGGCGACCTGCCACGCCACGACCTGTTCGATCGGGATGAAGACGGCGCGGCCGTCAGCGTCGGGGATTCTGATGAAGCGCGGGAGTTTCGGTCCCAGCGGGATGAAGACCATACGCGAGGCTTCGTCCGGTGTGGTTGGAGCAAGCGTGGCCACGCAATGCGACAGTAGCCCTGCTGGGCGGAAGGGACGCTCCTCGCCCACGCCGACAGGTGAGAGCAGCGGGAAAATGTTGTCCATGAACTCGCGCTCGAGCCATTTGCGCTGCTCGTCAGAGAGATCCTCCACACTTTCCTGTATGACAAAGCCGTGCTTGGCAAGCTCCTTCGAGAGGACCTCAAGCAACTCGTACTGATCCGCCACCATCTTGCGCATGCGGCGCGTGAAAGCGACAAGCTGCTGGCGCGGCGTCATGCCGGAAGGATCAGTGCGGCGGATGTTGGCCGCGACCAGCATCTTGAGCCCGCCGACGCGGACCATGCAGAACTCGTCCAGATTCGAGGCAGTGATGGAGAGAAATTTCAGGCGCTCGAGCAACGGCACCTTCGGGTTGCATGCCTCGAGAAGCACACGCTGGTTGAACTCAAGCCAACTGAGTTCCCGGTTCAGGAACTCATAGGCGTCTGGTGTTGCGGGCGCGGTTTTCTTTTTTTTCTGTGTCTTCTTCATCGCATGGCACCGTTTGGATTATTCCGGATCGTAAAGGTAGCAGTGGCGTCCGTACATCACCTCGAAAAGATCGCCCTTCTCAGAAAGGGCCACCTGTTCCGCACTGGTCGCCACGCGGCGCGACGGGATACAGACGAGTGATGTCTCGCTGAGTTTGAACTTGATTTTGCCGAGGCTCTGATCGTGTACGCGGTCAAGCGCGTCGGCGACGCGCAATATGGCGGCGAGCTTGCTGACAACCAGCCTGTCCTCAGGCGAGAGTGCGGCGTACTCCGGATGGCTGGCCTTCGGCATGGACTTACGGTGGTAGCGCGCGACAACGGCGATGAGTTCGATCTCTTCCGAGGAGAGGCCCGCGAACTCGGTGTTGCGGATCAGGTACATCGTGTGGATGTGGTGGGAATTCGCGCTCACGAATGCGCCGATGTCGTGCAGCAACGCGGCGACCTCAAGGATCAGGCGATGGCGTTGCGTGCAGCCGTGCTCCTCTTGTAGCAGGTCAAAGAGTTGGAGCGAGAGCTTCGCCACTTGCTCCGCATGGTTGACGTCATGTTGATATTTTCTGCCTGTGGCTCTGGCGACGCGCAGCACATGCTTGCGCATGGTGTTGGTCCACAGCGTGCCGTCCACGGCCTCTTCGAGGAGTCCGTGGCAGAAGGAGAGGCTGCTGATGTAGACCGATTTGATCGACACGGCGCGCGCCGCAGATATGGCGATGCTCAGCGCCGGCGCGATCAGCTCGGCGTCTGCGTAGGAGACGCGCCACTCACGCACAATCTCCTCCGTGGACGAATTCTCGATCTGCTTGAGCAATGCACTAAGTTCATCCACGGTGACCGAGATTACACCGGCGGTCGGATCAAGTTCGACAGCGTTGTTTGGGCTGGGACGTAGGCGTGCGCCCGCGAAGCGCATCTCGCGCCCCATCAGGAACAGCTTGAAGGATTTGATGTCATCCACGTTGTTGCGCAGTTGCTCTGCGATCTCATGCGTTCGTCCATCGGCAAGCGCGATGAGTTGCTGCGGACGGAAGTCGCCCTGCTCCATCTGCTGACGCATCCGTAGCGAGCCCAGGCTGTATGTCTGCACGAAGCGGATCTCGCCTTCCTTACGGCACAGCATGCTACAGGTCAGGCCACCGATTTCGAGTACCACGGCTTCTCCCTTGTCGTGGTTGCTTCCGCCCTTGCCCTTGCCAAGCCTGCGGAACGCCAGATGGTAGTAGTAGCCGATCTGTCCCGGATCAAGCAGACGGAAAGCGATGTGCGAGGTGTTCGCCAGCCTGTCGAGGAAGACCGCGCTGTTGTCGGCCATGTTCAGCGTCGGCGTAGCCACAGCGGTGACCGACTCCAACGGGATGCCGTACTCGTCGAGCAGCTTGCGGAACGATTTGAGGATCTGTGCGCATTGTTCCACGGTGGCGTTCGATATTCTGCGCGAGGCGATGATATCGCGCCCTATGGGCACCGACTGCACGGTCTTCTCGAGGATATACGCCTCCTTGGTGTCGCGCTTCTCCGCGATCAACATCCGTATGAAGGTCGCGCCTATGTCAATGACGGCGATCGTGGTCGGTACCACCGCCTCTTCCACTGTGTTGCTGTTCTTTTTCATCGTGTGTGTGCGAGTAATGTTACTTCAGAAACGTTTGCATTGTGTTAGCTTCGGGTTAGTTTTGAAAGCTAAATCGCAAACGAATCAGATTGACTGTGAACGGTCAGCGGGATACCCTACCTGCATGACAAGCAAGGAGTGACTCGTGACATCCAGCAAAGTCAAATGGTTGATACGCGAAGTTGATGCTTGGGAACGTGAAGGTGTCGTTGACACGGCGACTGCGACGCGGTTACGGACGCGCTATGCGCTGGCGGTAGCGAATGAGACGCCTTGGGGACGGATTATTTTCGGCTCGCTGGGTGCACTACTGGTGGGGTTGGGCATTATTGCCCTCTTGGCGGCTAACTGGAGTGACCTTGGGCGACCGGTGCGGACCATCATCGCGTTTATGCCGCTGTGCACGTGCGCCGTGCTCTACGTGGCGGGATATCGGCGTGGATGGAGTTCGCGCGCCTTCCTAGAGCCGCTGGGACTCTTTTGGGGATTGGCCATCGGTGTGGGCGTAGCGTTGATCGGACAGACCTACCATCTGCCACAAGATGCCAAAGCTTTCACGCTAGTCTGGACCCTGCTGTTGATTCCGGTGTGCTACGCGACCCGCGCGCTCGCACCAGTCGCGGGGTACTTCGCCGGCCTGCTGACTTGGGTCTCGATGTCGCAATTAGCGGGCGGTGTGGGGCTCTGGTACTGGCCTCTGGCTGCGATCATCGTGCCGTTGATCTATAGCGTGCGGTGCGAGCCCAATGCGGAGGTGCGTTCGACATGGATGCTGTGGACCGCAGCCCTCTGCTGCACGGCGGCACTAGGTATTACGCTGGAGAAGAGTCTGCCGGGGCTCTGGATGATTGTCTACACGGGAGCATTCGCCGCGCTGCTGCTGGGGGGTGAGGTGCGCGATAGCGATGAACGCGGGTGGTGGCATAACCCGTTGCGGACGCTCGGCGGCGGTGGTCTGGCCGTGGTGCTTTACCTGCTGATCTTTCGGTGGCCGTGGAAAGAGATCGGGTGGAACTATTGGCGCACGGATGCCTTCTGCCATCGATGGGCGACATTTTTTGATTTTAGCCTCGCCATCGCACTGCCGGTAACGGCCGCCTTCCTGCTGGTGCTGGCCTTCAGGCGTGTACCGAGACGCAACTGGCACAGCGTGCCGCTACTGCCGGCTTGGGCATTGTGGGGTGTCGCGCCCTTCATGACGGCCATCGCCTATGCTCTTGCCGCCTACGGCGGGAACGACCAACTGTCGGCGCTGCTCATGACTTTTTATCTGGCCGGACTGGGCTTGGCCACATTGGGAGAAGGCCTGGCTAAACGCCGCCCCGGCACGATCAACGTAGGGGTGCTGGTATTGCTGGCTGTGATTATCGGCAGGTTCTTCAGCAGCGACGCCAGTTTTACGGCCAAAGGCGTGGTGTTCATCATCTGCGGCGTTGTGTTTCTGGGGGCCAATCTGGTGGTTTCGCGCCGTATGAAACAGAAGGGAGGCGCGGCATGAACCGGCGTTCGTTGCTCATCATCGCACTCATCGGTTTGGCGGCGCAGTTCAGTGTCATGGGCCTTATGATTGCCCGGCGTGAAATGACGCTGCGTAACGGCGTGGTCTGCCGTTTCCTTACGGCACCGGTCGATCCTTACGACGCTTTTCGTGGCCGCTACGTGGCATTGAACTTCGCGGAAAACAAAAGATGGTTATGTGATTGCGAGTATGTACGCGGACAACGCATTTATGCGGTCATCGGCGAGGGGACCAACGGCTACAACGTGATTGCGCGTCTGACGACACGCCCCGAACCGGAGGAGATCTACATTCGAACGCGCGTCTTGTCCTGCCGGGAGGAGTATCGTCAGCTTCCCGTCGGCACCAACGATGTCGCACGGGCAGGGCACTTTCAGGACACACGGTATGTGCCAACGGGCCGATACCATGTCTGCTTTGCATGGCCCTTTGATCGCTTCTACATGGAAGAAAAGCTGGCACCAGAGGCGGAGTGGGCCAGCAGACGCGACAAGCAAGGGGGCGTGGCCGTGGTGCGCGTTTGGCGCGGACTGGGGGTGATCGAGGATCTCGAACTCGGCGGCCGCCCCATACGGGATGTGGCGCGCGAGCGGCTGAAGCGCTGAATTCCTAAGGGCGGAGTGCCGACAGGGGGCAGACGAGGATGCCGTCGTCGCGCCGATAGGCAAAACTTCCCACGGCGGTCAGGAGCATTTGAAAGGCCGGTTTTCGGACCTTTTTGGAATCAATCAGGCGCGCAAGTTTTGTCAGTGTTTCTGTTCCCGCCTGAAGCAACTTGTCGCCTCCGAGTTTGATTTCGATCAGGCCGTAAGCACCATTGCGCAAATGTATCACGGCATCGCATTCCAGTCCGTGACGGTCGCGATAATGGCGTACCGTTCCGCCGAGGGCGTCGGCGTAGACTCTCAAGTCGCGAATAGCCATCGTCTCAAACAAGAGGCCGAACGTCGTGAGGTCGTTCATCAAGTCTTCCGGGCCGATTTCCAAGGCGGCCGCAGCAATCGACGGATCGACAAAGTAGCGCGCATCGGAAGTTCGGATGGAATCTTTCGCACGAAGATTGGGGTTCCAGGCAGGCATGTCCTCTACAACGAACAAACGCTTCAAGGCATTGAGGTAGGAGTAGATGGTACCGTTGTCAATGGACGTCATTTCATTCGTGGACAGATCTTCCCTGATGACACTCGCGGATGCCTGCGTGCCCTGGAGTCGAGCATATGATCGCATCAAACGACGCGCCCGATCCTCGTCGCGTGTGGTGCCGTCAACGCGCGAAATGTCCTTCTTTGCTACCGCATCGACATAATTGTAGGCCTGATCAAGGGCGGCATTTCCGGGAAGAGAGATGGCTTGTGGCCACCCTCCGCGGCAGACGATTCGGGCGATCTCTTCTAATTCAAACGACTTTGCTGAAGCGGTCTGGACGTCCGCGCCGGAGAACAATTCGTGAAGGGAAATCTCGCCGGAGGATTCTTCGGACTCCCATAGCGACATGGGGCGCATTTTGAGCCAGGAAAACCGGCCCGTGCCCGAATGCTTGATTTCATCTTCGTTTGCCGGGACGGAGGATCCGGTGAGGATGAAACGGCCGAGATTTTCCGCGTGGTCCACATCGTGCCGGACGGCATCCCAGAGGACAGGAGCAATTTGCCATTCGTCAATCAGTCGCGGATGGGCACCCGACAGGATGCGTCTTGGATCCATCCGCGCCATGGCGATGTTGTCGTCTCGCTTCTGGGGCTCTGCCATGTAGATGACGCTCTGAGCGACCTGTTCAGCGGTTGTTGTCTTTCCACACCACTTAGGCCCCTCGATTAGGACGGCCCCTGTCCCTTCAAGTTTGCGTTGAAGAAGTGAATCGACTACACGCGCCTTGTATGCTTTCATGCGAAAAATCTTAGCAGAACGATCCATCGAAAACAAGACCGCTCCCTCATTTGTCCCAATTCTGTTCCCTCATTTGTCCCAAATCCATTCCCTCATTTGTCCCAAATCCATTCCCTCATTTGTCCCAAATGCGGTCTGGTCTCGCGAAACACCGGGAGGGTCAAGCGTCTGCTTGACCGGCGGCGGTCACGCCGCCATCTTTACACGCGTCGTTGTGTGGTCTAAATACCTGTCCCTTTGTCGTCTCCAATCGGCACTCACCCTACGGCACCGCGATGCGGTAGAAGCCGGCAGGGGCGGCGGCGGGCAGGAGGAGGGTGTTAGTAACCGCCGTGGGCGGGAGATTGGTGTAGAACGCGCTCCAAGGGCCGGCGGGCGTGTCGGCGCGTTCGATGCGCTGCGTACGGTTCTGACCGCCGATCCAAGTCAGTGACCACCCGTCGGGTTGCGGCGCGAGGGCGGTGACCACCAAACGCGAGAGGGCGTTGGTGGGGTCGGTGTCCGCACGCCACTCGGCCCAGGCCGGCATGCCGTCTTCATCGCTGTCGGTCGCGGCGGCGGCATCGAAATCGTCGCCCAAGCCGTACTGCGCCAGCCAGTACTCTGGAACACCGTGCGTCGGGGTCAGGTTAGGGGCGAACGCAGCGGAGACCGTACGCGGCGCGTTGATGAGGGCCGTCAGGCGCGGGCCGTCGGCCGTGGTGTCGGTAAGGTTGCCGGACCAGGCGTCGAAGTGATAGTACGCGGCGGGGGTGGCGGTCACGCAGGCGGTCGAGCCGACCAAGTGCCAGCTATTAGCCGGAGCGACCGTGCCGCCGGGACCGGCGTGGGCGAGCAGACGGAAGGCGTACTTCCAGCGCCACGTCAGGGTTGCGTGGTTGGTGATCGCGAAGCTCATCTGCGGCGGGATGCCGCTGGTGGGCGTGTGGCCGGTCAATTCCCAGTGCGAGCATTGGAGGCGCACGGTCTCTTCCAGCGGTACGACCGGATCATCGATCGACGCGGTGATGACCGTGCCATTCGGGAAGGTGTATGTGCCTGCCGCCGGCGATGCGGTGTTATAGGGCGAGACCACGTTGAGGGTCCAGAGCTTGATTGTGAACCAGGCATCCAAGTAGTGATCCTGCGTGACATCATCAAAGGTCAAGATGCGGTTTTCCGTTGCGTAATCGTACACGCCGGGCTGCGGCACGCCATCGAGCATCAGGCTGTAAAGGTAGTGGCCGGGGTCGGCGGCGAGGGTGACGGTGGCACTGGCGGTACCGAAGAGGAAGGTGCGGTCGGCCGTGGCCGTGCCGGGCCCGTGCGCGGTCAGGTGGAGCCGGTGGCCGCGGCGCACCGTCAGCGGGATCAGTGGCGCCGACGTGGGGTCGTTGCTTTCGACGCGGATGCAGGCGATGTCTTCCTCGTGGTAGTCAAGTCCGGCGGGGTCGAGCGTCAGTCCGAGCGGCACGGACCAGGTGTCGGCCAGAGTCCCGCCCCAAGGGCCAGGAGCCTTCAGCCAGGCGGGCGCGGGTGTGTCGCAGGCGAAAGGCGTGACGTTGGCGATGTACCACCCTTCGCTGACTACGTAGAGGTCAGAGCCGAATTCAAAACGCACGATCACGCTCTGACCAGCGTAATCGGCGAGGTCGAGCAGGACAGTTTCCCAGCCTTGGCCGTCACCCGCCAGGCAGGGATGGCCGGGCGCGAAGGGCGAGTCGGGGTTGGCGGAGATTTCAAAGGGGTAGCCGCCGACTGGTTCGATCAGGGAGAAGGTCGCACCGCCGTCGGTCGAGATGCGTAGCACTGCGCCGTCCCAATAACGCGTGGCGCCATCGTACTCCGTGCGGATCCACTGCCGGAAAAGCAGGCCACCGCCGCTGCCGACCGTGAACGGCGGCGTGTCGAGCCAAGCGTGGCAAGCGTTGGGATAGGTGCGCGACGAGGAGTTGCCGCAGTACCAGACGGCGTCGCCGTTCCACGTGCGGTTGGTGGTGGTGCCCCAGACATCGTGCGTACCGCTGTGCGTCCAGCCGTTGGTGCCCAAGAAAGGCGCGGCGGCCACAGCCAGACGAGCGGTCCAGACCAGATCGGGACCGGCCAGGTTAGCGATGGAAAGAGGAGGATTGGTGGGTGCCTCTGACAATTCGAAAGGTTCAAACCCATTCGGAGTGACCGAGAGCCAGGGATGCGGATAATCGCCGATCACACTGTAGACGGGAGTGACCGAGGCGTGTTCAGGGAAACGGTATCCGAGTAGGTCGGCGGCATACACGTAGTAATCGATCCGCCTCGCACCGTGCGAGGGTGGCGCCAGCTCGGCCTGAAAGGTGTCGAAGTCGGTCCAGACCATGGGGGTGAAGGTCCAGTCAGTGTCACCGCTCTCGCGCCAGACCAGATAGACCTCCTCGACGTTCAGGTTGTCCGTTACGGTGGCTGTCACCGTCCAAGGGGAACGTACCGCTTGGAACGGAGCGAGCGGCACGAAGGTGATCTCTGGCGGCACGGGGACGCTTTGCGGGTCATTCGGGTCGGTGTTGTCCAGAAACTCCTCAAGGTTAGTCCAAGTGTCATTGTCCGAGTCATCGGAGGCGGCGTGGGTATTGTTGGTGGTCAGTCCGAAATAGCGCAGTTCCCACCAATCGTTCAGGCCGTCGTTGTCGGTATCCAGATGGTAGGGCAGGTAGTCGCCTTGGGCGAGGCGCGGTGCGTGCATCGGGATGTCGGCGGCGGGATTCGGCGAGGTGGAGGCGGCATCCGGCCAGCGTTCGCCGTCGACGCTCCAGCCGCAGAATGCGTAGAGGGTGTCGCCGACGACTTCGAGTTCCTGCGCGGTTTCGGTCGTTGCGTTACTGTCGGCGCGGTACCAGGAGACGGTCTCGTCCAAAACCCGTCCAGTGTCGGCTAGGCGGTAGCGGCAAGTCAGAGCGTATTCGGTGGCCCACTGCCAGGTGAGGGTGCTGGGCTGAGTGAGCGTGAGCGCGACCGAGTTTTCCGAGCCGTGTTCGGGGACGTCGCCATCGCCGGTCCAGCCGTCACAAGCGCGGCGGACGCCAGTGGAGACTGGCACGGTCTCCGGCGCTGATGCGGTGAATGCGACCGAGGCGATCATGATGTTGGTGCCGTAGGGCGGCGTCACCGTACCGTATCGATCGGGCGCGCCCTCGACGACCAAATCAACCTCACGGTCCACGTAGAAGGTAAAAGTTGTGTCTGGGGCTTGATGCGGCAGGAACGCGGTTTCGTCCATGTGGGCGGCACGCAGGTAGTAGTGGACGTGCGTCTCAGGCGGCATGGCCGGAATTTCGGCGCGATAGACGGCGTTACTGAGCCAGACAACTTCGGTCTGCTGCCAAACGCCGGTCGGGGCACTGGCGCTGCCGGCGGTCCAAAAGAGATGGGTTGCGTCCGAGGCCAGCGGTGCCACGCTTTGAACTTGGAAAAGAACCGGATACGGCGTGGAGCCAGCCGTTTGCGGTGGCAACGGCGTGTGGACGATCACCGGGGCGGCCGCGATTACACCGCGTACATAGAGACCGGCCGCACCGCCATCATACGGAACGGCCGTGCCGATCACCTGAATCCGGTAAACGCCGGCTTGCGCGGCGGGTACGCGCACGGTCTCGACCGTATTGAGGCTATCACGCTCGTTTCCGCCGTTGGGATAGAGAGGCGTACCGTCCGGCGCGATTACCAGCAGGTCTAAATCATTGACGCGTGTGATACCCGCGCCTGCGGTGGCCGGATAGTCTATCCAGCACAGGGCGATATCGAGCGGTGTGTCGGCGTCCGTCACGGTCACGTCGAAGGTATTGGTGGCGCCGCCCGCCGGCCCGATGCGGTCAAACAGACGTATCATCCGTCCCTCAGGATGCACGGTGCCGGTGATATCCGGCTGCCCCCAGCCCTCGACCGCATTGGGCGAGGTGAAGGGGATTTCTTGGGTGGTATTGGTGCCGTACTGTCCGGGGGCTAGCGTGCGCGCGCCACCCACAACCATGGCTTTGAGCAGCGCGGCCGAGGGATTGGTGATCGCGGCGCGCTCAGTGGCGTACTGGCGCATCAGCGCAGCCATGCCGGCGACGAAGGGGGTCGCCATGCTGGTGCCACCGCCGAAGCAGTAGCGGCTGTTTGGTGTGTAGGCGGTCCAGACGTTCCGGCCGACCGAAGATTTGGTGGAGATGATATCAGTGCCAGGAGCCACCACATCGGGCTTGATGCGGCCGTCATCGGTAGGGCCGCGGCTGGAGAAGGCGGCCATGCCTTGTCGGTACACCGGTGTGGGTGTGGCGCTGTAGGAGATCAGGTCGTTTTTGATCGGTAGTGCAGGATAGCGCGAATACCAGGCGCTGCCCCACGAATAAGAGGAGTAACCACCGCTGCCAGCGGGGCGGTCGCTTTCGGTGGCACCGACGGTCAGCACGTTCTTGGCTGCGGCCGGTGAGCTGATGTTGTCGCTGTCGACCTTGCCGTCTTTGTCGCTGTCGCGCCCGTCGTTGCCGGCTGCAAAGACCGCCAGATGTTCGGGATGATCCCAGGCGAAGAGGTCAGTGGAGCGGCAGTCGTTGTCGTAGGCGCCGTAGGTGCTGGCGCCCCAGCTATCGGAGTGAATATGGGCGCCCAGCGCAAAGCTTTCGCCGTACAGTTCGCAAAGGTCTATCGGCAGGCCCGTGAAATAGCCGTAGGCGTCGACGACCGATTGGTGTACCAATTCGGCTTCGTAGGCGATGCCGCGGAACTGGCTCTCGCTCGCAGCACCGTTGCCGAGGAGCGTGCCGACGGTGTGGGTACCGTGGCCGTTGGGATCCGAGGGGTCATCAGGACGGCCGCGCGCGATCAAGGCGCGGATGCGGCCCGCAAAATCGGGATGCATCGTGGCGAGGTCGCCGGTATCGAGTCCGGTATCGGCATGGCCGACCACCTGCCCCTTGCCGGTGAGGCCCCAGGTGGTCCATGCCGGGACGGCATGGAGACGCGCGGCGGCTACGGCTTTGTCGTTGCGGTGCCGGATTTCGGGACGTTCCTCAATCCATTGTACTTCGCCGCGTGCGGTGAGATCGGCGACCGCACCGAGCGGCAGCACGGCCTGTACGATGCCCCAGCGCGTACCGGCGCTGGCCGCTTCGACCTCGCCGCCCAGCTTGCGCACAACAGCGGCAAGCGGTGCGGCATCCTCGGGCGCCAGCGTCTGGATCGAGACACGCACCGTGCGCTCTTTGGGGAATGCGGCGATCAACGACGCGAGGAAGGGCTGCACCTTGTCGCTGGGCAGAAACTCAGCGGCACCCTGCACTTGGGCGACCTCCTGCAGGGCGGCGAGCGCGGCAGGGCTCAGTTCTGCGAGGATCGCATTGTTGGGGAAGAATCCGCGTACTAACGCACCGGCTTCGATCAGCAATTTGCGCGTGACGTCGGAAACCGGCGTGTTGAACTGCACGAGAAAGGGCGTGGTACCGCGCGGCGTGGGGCTCTGGCGCCCCGATGCGGCATCGGGGATCGAGCGTTTCTCGGGACTAACGACCAGACGGTTGGAGAGCAGGGTCTGGCGTTCGCGCGGCAGGGTAGGGTCTTCACTGAAACGCGGTGCAACGAAGGCGCGGCGCAGCGGTTCGAGCGTCGCCTCATCGAGACGCGCCGATGCGGCGGCCGGCGCATCGGCTGGCGCGTTTGTCACGTTGCCCTGCTGTGCTTCTTCCACCGTTACAGGTTGCGACGGATCGGTAGCAGGTGTCGGGTGTGGACAAGCGGCCAGTCGTGACGGCAGGCTCTTGTCGGCGTTGTCAGAGGTCGCGTCAGGCACCGTGCGGCGTGGCCACGCGACAAAGATCAATACAGCCGCGATGCATCCGGTCACCAACAGCCCAACAAAGGTTTTCTTCTTCATGGCTTTATAGGCGGGCATTATACAAAGAACGACGGATAACGAATAGTGAATAACGGGGAATAGGAAGTAATCCTAAAAAGAGCAGTTGAACCTTCAACTCTCTTTGGTTTCTGGTTTCAAGGTTTCATGGTTTCATCCAAATCGGGATCGGGATCGCTATCGGGATCGATTGTTTAACCACGGAAC
>Ga0208824_1000813_pt1 | contig 31033 bp, 16 predicted proteins | sample AD_JPNTR3_MetaG_FD_184447 | JGI IMG/M metagenome (GOLD analysis project Ga0208824, IMG submission 184447) | Active sludge microbial communities of municipal wastewater-treating anaerobic digesters from Japan - AD_JPNTR3_MetaG (SPAdes) (version 2) | ecosystem: Engineered > Bioreactor > Anaerobic...
GAAAAACGACAGGGACACAATCGTATAGACGACATTCAGCAGAATAAACGGTTTGATGCCCGGCAGGGTGATTTTCCAGAATGTCTGCCAAGGTGAAGCTCCGTCGATGGCAGCCGCTTCGTAAATCGCTTTGTCGAGTCTTTGCAAACCCGCCAAAAAGATGAGAATCTGGATTCCGGAAAACCACAGAACGATAATCAGTTTTTCGAACAAAAGCGAAACCGGTCTGGCGATAAAAGTCGGCAGATACTCGTTCATGAACCGGACGAAGGAACTGTTGGCAAGCATCGGAATGCTTGTCGCACCCTGTCCCATCAACTCGCTGATAACCGGTCCCGTAGATATTACCACCGGCAGGAAAAAGATTACCCGCCAAAAACTGCGGAGTTTGATTTTTTGGTTCAAAAGCATCGCAAGCAGCAAGGCCGCGGTAATCGCAAACGGAACATCGATAATGATTTCCGACAGGTAATTGACTAAAATGACCGGGAAAATTGTATCTTCGAAAAACGCATAGCGGAAATTGTCAAACCAAATCCACTCAAGCTTAATGTCCCCGGCGTAAAACGTCGCATGGTTGAACGAATAAAAGATTGCCTGCATCAAAGGAAAAATCGTAAAGACCAGCAAACCGATCAGCCAAAGGCCGATAAAAAGATATCCGTTCAGCCATTCGCGCTGTTTTCTTTTGAGTCTGATTTTTTGCATCAATCTTTCACCCCCCCGTTCAACACTTCGAAAGCGTTCGGAGGTGTCGATAAATAATAATTTTCCGTATAGTTGATTCTAAGCTTCAATTGGTTGGAATATTCGATTTCCACGACTCCGGGACTGACCACGCTCCTTTTTGCCACCGCCGCATCTTTAATCAGATTGTAAACCGGCTGATAGACGGTATAAAGTTCCGCAATCTTGTCTTTCCAATCCGCATACCGCGTCGAGAACAATTGGTTGCTGTTGGTGTATTTCAAATCCCGGGCCGGTGAATCCGTTATCGTAAAGGACGGATAAGCCCCGTAATCCAGCAATCGCAGGGTTTGGTCTTCCAGATTGGCATAAAAGTTTACGCTCGTTGCGTAGTAGTCGACATAACCTTTCAGGATGTACGGAATGAGCGGAACCGTATCGGTGTAAAGGCTGTAGTGGTTGCTGTATAAACTCATATCGAAATAAGCGGAAAGATAAGCCCACAGATAACTGTTCGGGGTATATAAACCAAGACGCAGGCTCCGGCTTAATGCAGCCGTCAATTCGCGGTAGATTTCGGCATTATCCATCCGGGAATTACTTTTGCCGTTTAAATAGGTGGAATAAAGTCTCGTTCCGATGCTGTCCAAGGCAAGGCTTCGGATATTCAGTTTTTGGTACTTTTTGATGTCGCCCAGGGCAAGTTCTTTCGAAGCGAGCGGATAAAGCAACGAATAATTCTGATAAAGTTCCGCTTCGCTGTCGGAATAACTCATTTTCAGTCTCTGAATTGTTCTTGCGACATCGGTGCGTCCGGAAGCGATTCCTTTGTCGTATGCCACCTGATAATCGTTGTAAAGATAAACGCCGGTCGGATATTCGGATAAGAATTCCCTGAAGTCGGATTTCGACCCGACTTTTTTGTTGAATTTAAGGTTATACGGCGTCGCTCCGCTCAGCCCTTTTTTGTTCCATCCTTTGAGAACAAGCAAGGTATTTTCCACCTTGAGTTCTTTCAGTTCCTGCAAAACGTTTTTCAAAGCATCGAGGGAAGTCAACGTTATGTTTTTGGTGCCAATCAAGGCCGGAACGGTTTCGGACATAATTACTTCAAGCAAAACGGAATAATTCCCGTCTGTGGTTTTTTGGAGACCGCCTTTTGCAACCAGGTAATTCTGATAAACACGGGCAATGCCGACATAACTTGAGTCTTCTTCTTCCAAAAGCCAATAATTGGTGGCGATATCCCCGCACGAACGGTTTTTTTCCACCGTGCTGTTGACTCCATAAAGCAAAAACTTGTTGCGCACGATGAAGCGGGGCGTCAAAAAGTTGTAATTGATGTTAAGGGTTCCTTTCAGAGAAACAAAGAGTTCGGCCTGTTCGGAACCTTCTTCCAAAATGGCAAGCAGGCCGTTTTGGTTTACCCCGTTAATCAAACCGTAAATCGGGGCGGTCAGCGTTTTTTCCGGGTTTAAGGAAATGTTTCTGATGGTGGAGCCGAGTCCCAAATCCGACCCGAAATAACGGAGAGCGATTTGACTGGTCTGCGATACTTCCCCGTACCTGATCAAAGCACCGCTTCCGTCCGGGATTACCATGTATCCCGGTTCTTCGGTTCCTTTGGTTGCCCCGAAAGCGGGCAGCAGATACAAGGTTGACAAAAGATGAATGTTTTCGTTGATTTCCGAATCGGGTACTTTCACGACAAGCCCGTTGGCATGAAGATCGATATATACTTTCAGAGTAATCTGATATCTTTTCGCGTTGATGTCGAGTTTCACCCCGGTCGGGGTTATTTCGGATTTCACTTCCACTTCAGCGGTATTCGGTTCGAGAATATACAAATCGGAATCTTTGTTGATTCTGGCCTGGTTGATAAAGCAATACTGGGTATCACCGTAAGATTCGTTGGTTGTGTTGTAGAAGAAATAACCGATACCGACGGAGCTGGACAAAAACGAAGCGTGGTAAGGCGAAGGAACGTCGTTTTTGTCGATTTTGTCCAATGCACTGCTCCAGACATAACCGCTTTCTTTGTTTTTGAGTTTGACGATATTCAGACGTTCGTTAAAATACATTTCGAAGCGGTCGTTTTGATGAATCAACTGGTCAAGGTTTCCCGCTTCGTCGATGGTTTCGATTAAGTCAGCGCCCTTTTTGGTGTTTACCGTCAAATCGTCGACTTTCGTAAAACGGCTGGAAGTATAATAATCGGTCAAAGTATCCTGAGCGCCCACTTTCTTAACAATGGTCTTACTTTGGCCGAAAGTACTGACCGTCAAAAGAAGCACGCAGGAAAGGAAACAAAATCCGAAAACAATCAATAAAATTTTCTTTCTTTTAGCCATTGCTCAACACCTCGATTACGACTTCTTTGACGAAGTTTACCACTTGCGCGCCCAACATATAAAGCAAAAAGCCGAAAGCGACAAACAGAATCATTGTGATCAGGGTAATAAAAATATTTTTGTGGTTTTCCCGGAAACTCAGTTCCTGGATTTCTTTGATCATGATATAAACGAGCAGGAACGACCATGCCCAAAGGAATACTTTCAGGGCCTGGTAAATGAACTGTTCGTTTAAAGTCAAAACATTCGAAAGAATGATGACAAACGGATAGAACAAAATAATCGGGGCAAACGAGCAGATGGTCGCGATATATACGTCTTTGAATCTGCCGCACCCTTCGGTTATCGAACTAATCAGGTAATTGCAGATAACACCGAGGAAAATCGGCATCACGGACAGGAAAAGAATTTTCACAATCGAAATGGTTTCGACATCCGAAGGATTGAAGATGAAGCCCGTAAATACGTTGCTCAGTATCATTTCGACATAAAAGACGAAATAAAGTATGGTGGCAGCAAAAACCGACATTTTGCCGTGTTTTTTTACTTCATAGAAACCGTTGATTGGATGTTTGATAAAAGTTCCGATATAAAGCACCTCGCCGATAATCTTCACGCTTTTGATTTTTTCCCACATGCGATGCCGCTCTTCGGAAAGATGCGAAAAGAGAGCGGTTTTTCTTCCAATATAAAGCACCAAGGCAAGCGCCAAAATACCGATAAAGATATATGTTCCGTAAGTCATAATCCAGAGATTTCGGATTTCCCAGAAAGCATCCGAATAGCCGCTCGTATTTCCCGCCAGGCGGAAATGATACATAGCCTCTTCGTAATTGGATTCGCGCAAATAGGCGTTTCCGATTCCGTTATGAGCCAGGTCGAACATATTGTTGCGTTGCAAAACCTGTTCCCAAGGAACCCGGCTTTCGCTGTACAAACCTTCCTGATAATAATAAATCGAAGTATGAACCAAATCCGCAAACTCGGACGGTTCGAACACCTGAAGGTAATCCTGGGTATTCAAATGGTCGATGGCATAGATTCGGTAGTTTTCGTCCACCGCGATCGACCGCGGATTGGCAAACAGACCGATGAATTTTCCCGTCGGGTCTTTGCCGCCGAAAGCAAACAAGAGATTTCCTTCCGAATCGTATTCGTAGATATATCCGCTTTCGGAAATGGTATAGATGTTTCCGATCGGACCGACGAAACAGTCGTTGAAATCGCTTTGGTCGTACATCGTATCCGGAAACAGATTGTTCCCCGCAATATTCAGCTTCTTCAAAGCGTTTCCGCTTAAACCCCTGGTGACGGTGTGAATCAGCCCGTCCTGATTGATGGCCAGATTAGTCGGTGCAATCGGAGATCTGACCATTTTGGCTCTTTGGGCTTTGGTGGAAAACATAAACCTGATGACATATGAAAGGTTCGGAGTGATGTAGTTAGCGCCGAAATATCCGAGAAAGGCTCCTTCGCTGGTGATTTGGACCAACCCGTTGGCGTTCCCCGCATCCACGATATACATAGTGCCGACATCGTCCACCACGATTTTGGACGGCCTAAAGAACGATTGCGTACCGAAAAGCGGATGATCGGGTTTGGCTATTTCTTTTACGACATTTCCCGAAGCATCGAAAATAAACACTTTCTGGGCATCGTAATCGGCTACATAGATTTTCCCGTCGGAAGTGGCATAGACACCTTCCGGTTTCTGCAAAATCCCTTCGCCGATCTGATAAGCATCTTTTAAGGATTTGTCGAAAACAAGAATCCGTTTGTTTCCGGTATCAGCCAGATAAAACAACTGGTTTTGTGGTTCGTAATACAGATCTTCCGCTTTCGCCAGACTGTTTACGGAACTGTTTGCGACATTGAAAGAATAGATTATTCGGTTCGGCAGATACGCATCCTGCGTCGGCACGATTTCGCCCTGGTTGTTGGTGGTCCAAGTTCGGTAGGCCACTCCGTTGTCGGAAGCATTTACCCGAAGCGGAATCATCAAAAAGCAACTCAACAAGACAATAATCAATATTTTCTTCATCGCTATCACCTATTTGATACCCGAATGAGCCATCGTGTCCATGACTTTGCTTTGGACAATGATGAAGAAAACAAGGTTAGGCAAAAACATTAGGAGGGCAGCCGCGGCTGCCATTCCCTGACCGGCCACCGTGGAATTGGTCGCCAGAGTCGAAAGATAGAAAGCAAGCGTCCGTTTCGCTTCGCTGGTTACGAAAAGACTCGAAGTTTCGACGTTGTTCCAGAATGTTTGGAAAGCCAAAATTCCGACCGTAGCCAAAGCAGATTTGATCAGCGGCAGAATAACTCTTAAATATATCTGAAAATCGTTTGCGCCATCGAGTTTTGCGGCTTCGAGGAGTTCCTGCGGAACCTGGTCGATAAACTGCTTGACCAGGAATAATCCGACCGGGAAAGCAAGCAGCGGCAAAATGTGCGCAAAGATTGTATTCGTGATTCCGGTAGTCGCAATGGTCAGATATCTCGGAATAATCACGGCGACCGGAACAAACATCAAAGCCATCTGATTGATTTTAAAGAGCGGTTCTTTGAGCTTGAATCTGAGTTTGCTCAACGCATAACCCGACATCGAAGTAATGAAAATGGTTGCGGTTACGCCGATGGCGGTTACGGTGATGCTGTTGAACAGATAGCGGCTGAACGGTATACCCGAAGCCGAAGTTTCGCGAAAGAGATTGACGAAATTATCCAAAGTAGGTCTTTTCGCATAAAACTTCGGGGGCCATTCGAACAACTCGTTCATCGGTTTTAAGGCATGGGCAAAGATAAAGAGGATCGGCAAAACCATGATTAAAGCAAGCGGAACCAAAATCAGATAAAATTTGATCTGACTTTTGTCAAAACGATCGGGATTGATTTTTGTGCCTCGAAATGACATATATCCATCCTCCTTAATCGCGGGTTCCGAATAAGCGGTAGCTTATTTTGGATACCAGCATTACCAAGAGAAGCAAAATAACCGATACCGCCGCCGCATACCCCATTTCGTATTGGATAAAACCGAAATCTTCGATATGGTTGTAAATCAGTTGCCCGGCGTATTGCGGGGTAGGGTTGGAACCGGTCAGCTGGACGCCGATGGCACCGGCGCTGAAGGTCGAAACAACCGACATTACCGCTCCGAAAAGCATTTGGGGTTTCATCATCGGAATGGTAATATAGATGATTTCCTGGAAACGGTTTTTGAGTCCGTCGATATAGGCTGCTTCATAGAGTTCGGAATTGATGTTGAGCACCCCGGAAAGCATTCCGAGAAATCCTACTCCCAAACTTCCCCAAAGAGAAACGAAAATCATGATTCCCAAAATATAATTCGGGGATTGCAGCCACTGAATCGGTTCTTTGATCAAACCGAGATTTAGAAGCAAATTGTTCAGATACCCGGCCTCGTTGCCCGAGAAAATAACTCGCCATAGCACCGCCATCGCAATACCCATCGTCATCGACGGCGTATAAAGAATAATAGCCAAAACGGTTCTTGGTCTGTGCGGTATTTGGGCCAAACACCAGGCAAGGAAAAACGACAGTATATATCCGCCCGGACCGACAATCAAAGCAAATTTAATCGTATTGGGCAGAACCTGCTGCATGAAAATTTTATCCCGGGTAAAAAGATAAATATAATTTTTGAACAAAACGAATTTCGGAAAATTGACGCTGTCGAACTGCGTCAAAGAAAGCAAAATCGCCATGATAATCGGTACAATGATAAAAACGGTAAAGAGCAGAACATACGGCCAAAGGAAAAGAAAGGCGTTCCTTTTTTCAATCTGGTAAACATTCAATCTAGGTTTTTTCCTGACGTCTTCCATGGTCTACTCCTTCTGTTTCAACCATTCGTCGATGTTGTAAATGGTCGGAACAAGATAATCTTTGATCTTTTTTCCGTTTTTCATATAACCGAACTCTTCCATTTTCCGGGCGATTTCCCGGTTCGCCTCGATTACCGCATCGCTCAAAGCAATCCGAGGATTGGCGCCGTTGAAGACGATTTTGCTGAAGGCGTCGCTGATGGAACGTTCCACCATGTAAGCGGCAGGGATTCTAGATGCTTCCACGGCCCACTGCCACTGAGCTTCGATAATATCTTTGTGCGCCTGTTTAATCGGCAGGTTTCTGAACGCTTCGATATTGGCGCTGAACCACATATATTCTTCGCCGTACATGCTTTGCAAAGCCACGATAAATTCGGTCTGAACTTCGGTCGACATCCACCATTTGACAAATTCGAAAGCCTGTTGTTGCTTTTTGCTTTGCTTGAACAAAGTGATGCCGAGACTTCCCGCCGGCGCATAACGGACGATTTCGCCGTTTTCCGTTTCGACTCCCGGATGCAGAGCCAAATCCCAGTTGCCCTGGATTTCCGGAGCAGCCACAAGAAGTTGCAAATAAGTAACCGAATTGGCAATGCCAATCGGAAGCGTGCCGTAACGGAAGGAATTGTAGAAGTTGGTTACTTCCTGAGGGATATTATAGATGGTAAAAAGGTTTGTCATGAATTTCAAAGCGGTGATGTTGGCTTCGCTGTCCAAGGTTGTGGACATGCCGTCTTCGGCATACAGATTGCCGCCGAACTGATACAAGAAAGGAAGCGTGGCCACAAACGGTTTTAAACCGGTGTAGGAAGAAAGAGGTTCGTAGAAGTTTAAACCCATTCTCTGAAGCGACGGCAGCATGCCGACCACATCGTCCCAGGTGGACGGAACCTGCATGCCCTGGTCGGTTATCAGATCTTTGCGATAGAAGAGCACCCAGAAATCCTGGGTTTCCGGAATGCCGTAAACACCGGTATCGTAGACATAAGGGATTATGGCCCCTTTCGTCATGGTGGATACCAATTCGCCGAAACCGTCGAACTGTCTTAAATCCACGGTCATGCCTCGAATGGCCAGGTCATACGGTATCCAGTTGCTGATTCCCATCGCCACATCCGGCAAATCCTTAGATGCGTTGGCCAGAACAAGTTTGTTTTCGTCCGGCATGATGGAAAACTTGACCTTAAGCCCGGCATCGTCTACCATCTTCTGCATGATTTCGATATATTGACGGCTCCTTCTTACCCATACTTCGATTTCGTCGTCTTCAACTTTTGTCACGCCGTATTCTTCGTTGAAGAAAGATAAAATAAACCGTTTGATACCTTCCCAGAGACGGACGAAGATATTGGCCCTCGGACGCGGAACTTTGACACCCTCGCCCAAGAGATATATTTTTTCGAGTCCCAGAGGGTTTTGGTAAAACTTAAGCATCGTATTGCCCAAATACTCGGCAACGGATGCGTCGCCGTCGGTAAACTGGGTCAAGCGGTTAGGAAGCTGATTCGGTTCTTCAGCCAGTTTTAGCAGTTTCTTGCTGGCCATTTTGAGAAGCGCGAATTCGCTCGAACCGTTTTTCTTAGGAGAATAAGTGTTTCCGTATTCGATGATATTTTGGATTTCGTTGCTCCAACCGGTCAAATCGCTTTCGATATTCGGCAGATATTTGGTTATTACCCAGTCGCGGTATTGGTCGGCTTTTCCGCCGGTAAGCCGTTTGATTTCCAGGGACAGACTTTGCATTTCTTTCATGATGCGAGCGATTTCCTCGATGACAAAGCGGTACGGATCCAAACTGCACACCATGGTCAGGGTGTTTTTTTTGCCTGCGGTCAGATAGAAATAAAAGTTTCCTTCGTCATTGTGCAGAATTTCGTTGTTCCACCTTTTGGTATACATGAATGGATAATTCGACATTTCTTCGAAAGGCATTTCGCCGTTAATCAAAATGTTTCGGAAAGTCGGAAGGTCCAACAATCCGTATTGGATGTATTTGAAACCGATTTGGTAAAGACCGGTCTTAGGCACTTCGATTTCCCAAGTTATGGCTTGTCCGCCTTTGCTCCAGGCATCGTGGGCAACGACATTCAACAGACGTTTGGTCGTATGGTAATTCGGTGCGGCGCTCGGGTCGCGTTCAGAGGCGATGCGAATCGCCACATCGTTTTTGAAAGAGATATATTCCGGTTCGACAATCAGCAAATCGTCAAACTTAGGAGTTCCTCCAGGAACGCTTTCCAAGTATTCCCGGTAAGACTTGGGCTGTTTTTTGCCGGTCAAAGTGATTTTTCCAAACTGCATTTTGCCGGTATTGAGTCCCAAAGTTATTTTGTTTTCGCCTTTTTCGAAGTATCCCGCCAAAGTACCCTGGTGAAGGCGGCTTCCGTCGTAAATCATTCCGTAACCATTTGCATAACTGTACCAAATGTTTTCTTTGTCGGATGACGGAACGATTTCGTTTTGATAGCGGTCTTTTTTAAAATCGGCGGTCGTCGGCTTCCAATTGCCACGGAAAGCGATTTGGCGGGCTTCGTAGTACTGATACTTGTCGTTAATCAGCAAATAGCCTTCCGAGTCGCCGGTCTGATAGGAAGCAAAATAATAATCGATATATATGTTGTACAATCCGGCAGCCGGAATATCGAGAATCAGGTCTGCGGATTGTTTGTTTTCCAATTCCAAGACAGATGTTTCGTAAGGTAAAAGAGGTTCTTTCAAAAGGGAAGAGTCGAGCAGAATATCGGGAATCCGGTATTCCAAAACATCGATATTCGCCCAACTGTTTTGGTGCGTGTTTAAAAAACTTGAATAATTGCTTTCGCCTTCGTTATTCAAGATGGTAATCGGTGTGTTTTGATCAGAAGCGTCTTCAGCTTCCGCATACGGCCGGTAGCTTCCGGCCATAACGATTGCCGCGCTTAGCGAAAAAATTGCGATAAAAAGTATTGTTAATGACTTTTTCATATTCACCTCTATAGAAAGAGGAGGGCGGCTTGAATAGACCGCCCCCGCTTTATTTTAACTCAAGCCCAGATCTCGATATGCTTGTTGTACCTGTCGGTTAATTTCGGCACTCCAAATTGAGGCTAATTGTTCGGCTTCCATGTCCCAGAATCCTTGCGTTTCCGCATTCTCGTAAACCCAGCCCCAGAAAGCTCCGTAACCAGGCAGCCATTTATCGCAGTCTGGAACTCCTTCGTCGATTAATTCCAAAATTGCCTGCATTCCGTAGTACGGTGTTTCTTCCAAATCGTCTTTGATTTGATTCCATACTTCCGGATAATCGGCAACCGGATACATTGTCACGGTTTGGTTGAGTTCTTTCATGATGCGAAGCCGTGCATTCCAGCCTTCCCGTCCGAAAGACATCCATTTGACAAGTTCGTATGCTTCTTCAGGGAATTTGGTTTTGCTGGAGACGCACATGTAGTCAAGAATAATCGGCATCTTTTGTCCGAGCGTTCCGCCTGGGAACGGATAGAACTGAACATCGATGTTCCGGGAAGCAAAGTCTTTCATGACGGTTACGGCTTGCCATGAACCTTCGATACCGAAGAGAACCCTACCTTCCCCGAACGGATAAGCGGAAGGATTACCGAATTCTTCCTGCTTTTCTTCTTCGGTCAATTGTTCTACCCACCGGTTGGCAAAGAAAAGATCGGTTTCTTTTCGGTATTTGATCCAAAGCGGATTTTCATAGTCGAAACTGGTTCCGTTCCAAGTGTCATAGCCAAGAGATGCATCATCTTGTGGAGGCATGATTTGTTCGAAACCGAGAGTTCCGACACCCCCGTTTGGCGCAAAACCGTTAATTCCGTAAATGGTTTTGCCGTTCAATTGGGTGTTGGCAAAATTGGCAACAATATCTTTGAATTCTTCGTAAGACCAGTTAACGCCAGGGTCGCCGGTCAATTGTCGAAGAAGCGTCAAGTTGACAAGCATGCCTTTGACGAATTGATAAGAAGGAACTGCCAAACGTTTGCCATTGTAAACGCCGGTTTGCGAAATTTTTTCGTAAACAAGTTGTGCATCAGGGTCTTTGTTCCAATAAGTGGAAACATCACGGGCGATTCCCGCCGCGATAACATTAGGCACGTTGTCGGTTACAAAGACATCCGGAAGGGTTCCTGCCTGGCTTGCTTTGATCAAGTTTTCCGTGAAAACATTTCCCGTACCGGTAATGGTCGTATCGCGCAAAACTTTGATGTGCGGATATTTTTCCATAAAGGCATCGATCATGGCCTGTTCCAAAGTGGCGTCACCCCAGGAAGCATAAGTAAGGGTGGTTTTCTTTTGTTCGCCGCCGTTATCGTCGCCCCCGCCGCAACCCACAAGCGCAAAGCACGCAAGAAGCGTTAGGACAAACAAGAAATACTTTTTCATTCTAACCTCCTTAAATTTATGCAATTACAAATGTTCCGGATTGAGGAGACAAATCGGAATCCAAAGTATTGACTCCGTCACCGACAGCCTGAAGTTTGGCATAGTAACTACCGGCCGGTAAACCGAGTTCGCTAAGCGGAATCAAGCCGCCGTTGGTAACAGTCAAAACTTTGACTTCGGTTCCGTCTTCGGAATAGATATATGCTTTGTAAGATGGGGCATCTGTCGGGCCGCCCCAGGCGGTTCTGAATTTGTCAACTTCGTAGATTTCGGCGACAAATCCGAACGGAGTGGCTAATTTTTTAGGTTCTCCTTCGTTGACGGTAGGAACCGTGAAATGAGCGCTCGGTGCCGATAAATCGGAATCAAGATAGTTTACGCCGTCACCGATAGCCTGAAGTTTGGCATAGTAGTTTCCGCCTTCCAGACCGAGTTCTTCAAAAGGGGTATTTTGACCGTTGGTAACGGTTAAAGTTTTTACTTCTTCGCCGGCTTCGGTGTAAATGTACAGTTTGTAACTTACCGCATTTTCCACAGCGGCCCATGCGGTATAAAGTGTTGTATCGTTCATATTCGAAGCCACAAGTCCGACCGGAGTAGGAAGTTTTTCCGGTTCTTCGTCTCCTTCGTCAACCCACGGAGTTGCTTTGAGTTCGCTGATTTCCGCTTCCAAATCGCCCATGTTGACAGCAGGAATTTCGGTACCGAATTGGATTTTTACCGGGAATTGTGCTTCCGGTGCAACTGTGACTTTGACTTTAATTTCGTTCATTCCTTCAACGATATCAATGACATTGCCATTAACCGTAATCTTACCGGCTTTGTTCGAATTCAGTTTAAAGGTCAATGCATAAGTTCCGCCGTCTTTGACTGGAAGACTGAAATAGAAAAGCTGAGCCGCAAACCATGCGCTTCCGGCTGGTTGGGTAATCGAAAGTTTCAATACGCCTTCTTCCATTGTGTAAACAATATTGCTCGGTGCGCCAGCCCAGCCGCCCATATCGTACCAAATTACTAATTTATATGGATTTTCTTGGGCAACTTTTTCTTCGGCGATTCCGCTTTCCTGATAAAGCGATTCATCGGTAACTGTACCTAAAATGTTTTCAGGATCGGCATATTCCGGTTCCGGAACTTCTCCGACTCTTTCAATCTTGACATCAGAAATAGCCAATTCGATATCGCCAATCGGACCGTCTGCATTCGTTCCGAAAGTCATGCCGAGAGTAAAGGCCATTTTATTGGCAACTTTAATTGGAATTTCGAAATAATTCTCGCCTACAACTAATTCTACATCAGCCCCAGCAATCGAAATTTTTCCTGCTTTGTCGGAGGTAACTTTGATTTTCAGAACAAAGTCGCCGCCTTGTTTGAACGGTAAAGTGGTATAGAATACCTGGTTGGCCCAGAAGTTAGGGTTGCCGTTTTGTTTTGCATTGATGGTCAGGACGCCATCGACATATGTATAAGTTAACTCGGTAATTGGTCCTAGATTCCAGCTTGGGTCCGAATTATTCCAAATATGCCATTTTAACGGATTCAGTTTGGAATTATCTTCGCTTCCGGCGCCGCTTTCGCTCCAAACGACTTCGGTGTCCGGTGTGCCGAACAGATTATCAGGATCCGCATATTCGACATTTTCCTGAGGATTGATTGCGAAATCGCTCATTTGCAGCACAATGTCGCCGACAGGATTATCGACGATTCCTGCTTGCAACGAGAAAGTGAATGCGGAACCGGATGCTACGGTAATCGGAACTTCAACAAGGTTTTCGCCTTCGACCAATTCAACCTCTGCCTCGGCCAAAGTGATCTTACCGGCTTTGTTGGAAACAACTTTTACAGTGAAGATGAAAGAGCCGCCTTCTTCAAACGGTAAAGTTGTGTAGAAGACTTGGTTGGCCCAGAAGTTAGGGTTGCCGTTTTGTTTGAAATCAAGCATCAAAACGCCATCTTGGTAAGAATAATTAACGGTTGTTGTTGGACCGATACCCCAGGATGGATCGGAAATATTCCAAATATGCCATTTCAACGGATTCAGTTTGGAATTATCTTCGCTTCCGGCGCCGCTTTCGCTCCAAACGACTTCGGTGTCCGGTGTACCGAATAGGTTGTCAGGATCGGCGAATTGTCTCGGCGGATTGACTTTTACGGTTACGGTTGCGGTTGCTTCGTTGCCGGCGGTATCTTTGACTTTGTAAATCAAAGTATAAACGCCTTCGGTTGTCAACAAGCCGTTTTCGTCAACCGGAATTTCATCGCCGCTTACTTCCAATCTGTCGGTTATGTCTTTATCGAAGTCATCGTATGCGGTTACAGGAACATTCAATTTTTCGCCGACATAGGCAATGAATTCTCCCGATGGAGCGGTAATTGTAGGCGGAGTTGTATCTTCGCCGAGCGAATCGACTTCTTGCATTACGATATTGTCAAGGAAACAGGTTGTAAGAATTGCTTCGTCTTTCATCTTACCGAATTCGAAGAGAAGCGAAATCTTGGTCATGTCTGCTCCTTCCTTGGTTGAAGGTTGGAAGCGGAACGAGAATGTTTGCATTGTCGTGTCTAAGTGGAAGTAACGTTCAATCGGGTCAACCGAATAGAACCACGGAGCCGAGTCGATCAATTGACCGATTTGGATATGAAGCCATCTCGGAACATTGGCTCTTGCGTCGAAACGGACTTCGTAGAATTTGTCCGGATCCAATTGAAGATCGTTGTAATCGACCCGCGGAGATGCCTGCGCAGCCGCAATATTCGTAATATTAACGTACAATTCTTCGTTTTCGACACCGAAAGTACCGGTTCCGTTTTCAAACTGCGACAAAACAAACGGATCGGTATAACCGGACGAGAAGTCGCCGTTAAAGATCATATTGTCGGTTATCACATCGGGTTTCTTGAAGATAACCTTAAGCATGGCGTATTCCTGCGTCAAAACTACGCCGTTGATTTCCAATTCGTAACGGACGGAATATTCGCCCGATTGAATCAGTTCACCTTTTTCGTTCATCGGCGCTGCCGTGTAGTACTTGACTTTGTCGGTCACGTCTTTACCATACTTGTCGGTAGCGGTGATTCCGGCCATGAAATCGAAGACATCGCCGGTATAGGCTGTCATTTGAGATTGGACGCCTTTAATTTCCGGTTCGAATGTTTCCCGTTTTTCGCAGGCGAAAAGGGAGAAAAGAACCACTAGAGATAATACAACAAATACAGATTTAATAAATTTTTTTTCCATAAATCCTCCTTTATTTTTTTAAATTTGTTGTCCTAGCGTTACTTTGATGTGCGTATATACACCGTTACGCACATCGATGGCATCTTGGCCTTTTAGGCTCGTCGATGCAATTTCTTTCACCATTTGATTGTTCACCAACTCGTATTTTAATACTTTGATCCGTTCATCAAAAGTTGAAAGATCACCTGAATAAAGATATATTACGTCGATGGAACCCAAAAACTTTGTTTTCAGAATTCCGTCTCGGAAGAAAGAGGAAGGAACAAGCGGTTTTAACGTAAGAACCAGTTCGCTGTCCTCAACCGTAAATGGAGATTGCCCAAACATCATGTGGAACCACATGCTCACCACTTCCGCATTACATCCGCTTAGACGAGCAACAAAGCCCATTCCGTGGGTTTCGGGATCCGGATTGTTGGTCGTGGCGATGAATGAGACATTTTCATATATACTTCGCCCGTAGCGGTTCGGGTCCATAAAAGGCGGCATCGAGGTTGTGATATTTTCGTAGAACCTGTCGTACTGACCGCTTCTCAATAGACCGTACAGATATTTAAAACTCATGTGAACGAAATTCGATTCGCGTTCCAGCCAGCCTTTGGTAAACGCGCGGATGCGTCCGATTTCCAAAGTTTCGTTGTCCAGATCGGCGCTTGTTTTGTATAACTTAAGCTGCGAATCAAATAGGTCGCTGTCCCGGATTCTTCGGTAAAGCTGCTCAACCGGATATTCCGGAAATAAGCGGGCAACTTTTAAGAAACGGGCCGGTGCTTCCAAGAACCAAGGAAGCGCCCTCATGTTGTAATCCCAAATTTCCACTTTCTGCAAGCCGTACGGCGTGCGGCCCGGTTTAGGGACAAACTTCGTCGGAATATGAATCAAATAAGTCGGGATGATTTCGTATCTTTCAAGCAGCTCCTTCAAATGAACCATGATGTAACGTTTCATTTTGTCGAAATATCCAGTTAAATCTTTTAAGCCGAACTCTTTAACGAGACCACTCAGGAAATACTTGGTCCGTCTGCGGTAATCTTCCAGCGCATCGAGTCTTACTTCCCAGAACCCGAGTTCGGTCAGTTTCGCTTCTTCCCTAAGATCCAAGCCTTCGCGGATGATTTCCATCAGATTCGCCAGTTCCTGGCAAACGGTTATTTCTTTTGCGCCGAATCTTTTGGATGCGTCCACCAAAAAGTCGACGATTCTCAAGAGTTCGATTGTTTCGGATACCCCGGAAGCAAGGAGTCCCGGCAAGCCGTTCATCGCATCGTTCCAGCCCGGTTTGTTTGCTTCCATCATGATACCGAAACCGCTTTGGTCAAGCAAAGCGAACTTGACCGTGGCAAGACTGATTAATTTCTCCAATAGGTTGCAGGTATATATATCGCCGTCTTCGGTTTTGTGATAATTGGATTTTCCCTCCACAAAACCGATTTTCCGTTTTTCTTCCGGGGTAAAGAATCTTAAAGCTCCGTACTGACGGATTTCGCCTTTTGAGGTCAATCCGATTTTTTCTTCTCTCGGCAAAACTTCCGCCGGGCTTTGGTAATACATATATGTATCGTCGTCGAAGAGAAGTTCTTCCAACTGATCCGGGTATTTCAAAAGATAACTTTCAATCAAATCGAAATTGTATGTAAAGTGATCGATCCAATAACCTTCCCCGAAAGTTGCGTTCGTTTCTTCCAAAGATTCGGTAAAAATGCTTTTCAGAGCTTCATCCGGGGATACTTTCAGTTTGGTTTCGTTTCGCAGAAGTTCTTGATAAATTTTTCCCGGGGTGAATTCTTTGCTTAAAATTTTTCTGAAATCCGGAACCTCGGTTTTGAACAGATCTGCAAGCAACAAATCGACATCGATTTCGTTGTTTAAGCGGTAGGAAGAACCGTTGATGCTTAACGGGTTATACCCGTCGAGCTGAATCAGATTCATGAATTGCCTGATATTCGCCGTTCCCAAAAAACGGTTGAACAAGACGTCGTTTCGGCGGTTCTGATTGATGTCCCGGTAATTTCCGTTACCCTGGGTGTAATATTCCGGCTCCAGATTGAACCAGTTATAATCTCTTTCCGGATCGCCGTGCTTTCTTGAATACAGATAAAACGGTTTGGGGTTTTTGGCACAGCCCAGATTGATCGGGAAACCTCCCCGCAGGACATTGTCCAAAAAGCTCTGTTTCAGATATTCGTCGAAATCGGGATAGGCCGTGACGGTTTCGATTCCTTTTGTAAGTTCAAGCACCAGTTCTTCCGCTCTGCGGCTTTTCGTTTCGAAGAAACTGCTTTTCAAAAATTCCGGAAGATAGTTTTCCAAATCGCCGTACTCGTGCGCCATGCCGATCATCGATAAAATCCTGATTTCTTCGCCCGGGCCCAAAGTTTTGGCCACCCCGAAGAAGGCGCAAGGTACTTTGTTGAAAGGGTATTGCGGGGTTATCAACAAATCGTTTAGGTCATTTTCGATAAAACCGTAAGGAATTTGTTTGGATAAATCGTGTTTGAAGACCAAATCAGCATCGACAATCGGCTTCAAAAGCTGGTTTTTATCGTCCTTTGCTAAGTAAAAATTTCCGTCATCGGTAGTGTGGACTTCCGCTTCGTCGGCGCTTGAAGAACGCATTTTGAAGAACGGAGTATGGTTTTCCAGGTGCACGACATCCATCCAACTGCGCATCAGATTGCCGACATCTTTGTAAGCACCGTTCGACAATCCCCGCGGAAGAACCTGGCTCAGTCCGTCGAAAAGTTCGATTTTTACTTTCCTGTTGGCGAGATTTTTAAAAGTCAGCGTACGCATCAAGGCTCCAAGCGGCGCTTCCGGAAGGGTGAAATATTCGACCGTAATCAGATATTTTTGGTCTTTGTCGGTTTCTTCCAACAAAAGATGCGTGCTTGTAAGGCGCATTTTCCTGATCTGCTGGCCGAACCCTAGCTTGGTAAACGGTTCGATAAAGTGTCCGTTGGCTTTTAAGAAAGTCCTGAAACCCTGGGTTTGCACTTTTTCGTAAGCGATGGCAGCCGGGTTAAATTCGAGGATAGCCCCGTTTTTGTCTTTGACGCCGAACGAAGTTATTCCCTGCCCGCGATTGCAGTAGAAGGCCCAGATCGGAATGCCGTTTTTTCCGGACACGCCCGGGAAAAACGATGAAAAAGGTTTCTTGAGATCGTAATTATCCATTGTAAAAGGTTTTAAAAGGAGCATTTCAATCACCTCCGTTTCTTTGATATACCTTTATGTAATCGACAATAAATTTTCCGGGGAAGACCGTTGTTTCGTCGGGATTCCCGGGAAAGCGGCCTCCAATTGCCAGATTGACAATCAGGAAAAACGGTTGGTCAAACGGCGCAGGATATTTTCCGTGGTTCGTAAACCACGTGTTGACACCGCCGATCAAAAAGTCGTCGACATACCATTTGATTTCTTTTTTTTCCCAAAGGAGTTTGAACGTATAAAACCTCTCCGGATCAAAATCGGGAATAATGTACCTTACGCCGGCTTCGGAATGAGGTTTTCCAAAGTGAATCGTGCCGTAAAAGAGTGCCGGGAAATGGCCCAAACTTTCCATGATGTCGATTTCCCCGCAGGACGGCCAGGGACCGTACCGGCTGTTCTCGGGCATCATCCAAAGCGCCGGCCACATTCCTTTGCCGGTCGGAAGTTTGGCTTTAATTTCCACAAGGCCGTATCGGAAACTGAATTTCCCTTTGGTTGTGATTTTGCCCGAACAGTATTCCCACTCGTTGACCGTTCTTTTTTCGCCGGTAATTACCAGCATATTCTTTTCGATTTTCACATTATCCGGATGATAATACTGCAATTCCTGATTGCCAAACCCCCCTCCGCCTTCATTGATATTCCATCTTTGGGGATTTAAGGAATCGCCTGCGAAATTTTCTTCAAAAATCAATTTCCATTCACTCATCGAGGCACCACGTCTGAATCGTATGGGCCGGAATAAAGCCGTCTATTTTTTGGTTGTTTATAGCAATCTGATAAGCGGTATTACGATCGGTTTCGTTGAGAATGACTACGACAATCCGTCCGTCCGGATTTACCCCCGCCAAAACTGAGAGATCTTTATCGCTTACCATCGAATCGATAACAAAAGCGGAAGGCAAGAGGAATTTGCTGAAGTGGCCGATATAATAATAGGAACTTTTGAAAATGACTTGATTGTCTTTGACGATCATCGGCGCATCGCAGAAATTCCCCACATGGTTCGGTCCGCCGTGTTCGTCGAGCACCAGATTCCAGTCGATAAATCCTTCGCAGCCGCGGGTAAAATCCCCGATAATGTTTCGGGCATAGCGCTCGCCGGTTTGAATTGAACCTAACCTAACGCCGCCTTCCTGGCATCCTTCGGTAAAGATGACATGGAGCGAAGGGATCGTTTCTTTGATTAAAGCCACTTTGTCGAAATCTTCGCTGACATACCAGTGGATTCCGATACCCCAAATCCAAGGAAGCACCTCAGGATCTTCCGCAATCCCTTCCATCCATTTTGCGATGAGGTCGCGGTTATGGTCCAAAAGAATTACTTTTGTTTGCCTGAATCCTTTTTCTTTCAACAGTGGTCCCAATACTTTGGCAAAAGCGATTGCTTCTTTCGGAGTATATATACACGACTCCCAGACCTGCACCGCTTCGGGTTCGTTCTGGATGCTCAGATATTCGATTTCGTGGCCGTGCTTTTTCATTTCTTCAAGATATTTAATTAAATATCCGGCCCAAAGGGGATAATATTCTTCTTTAAGTTTGCCGCCGTAATTCATTCGGCCGTTTGTTTTCATGAATGCGGGAGGACTCCACGGCGCCGCCATCAGTTGTAAATCAGGCTGCAATGTTTTGGCGGCCTTTACAAACGGCAGCACATATATCTTTTCTCTTTCGATTGTGAAACTGTTCAAAGATTCGTCGCATTCTTCGATGTAAGTATAACTGTTTAAGGAAAAATCGCAGCTGTGGACGGAAAGTCTGCCCAAATTGTATCTTAAGCCGTCTTGTCCGAAGTAGCCTTCGATAATCCGCTTTTTCGTTTCGTGGTCGCTGTTGTAATAAACGTACGAGGCACTTTCCGTAAAGGCTCCTCCGAAACCGATAATCCTTTGTTTTTTTCGGTTCGGATTAAGATATATCGTAGTAAATGGACCGTCGGTTTTTATTGATTTTTGCTTATCCGTTACATCCAAGAAATATTCGTTTTTCCGGTAATCGGTCTGATAGCACTTTATTTTTTGAATGGTCATTTTGGTTTTCCCTCGCGGAATGCCTCGGTTAAAAGTTCTTTGGTCCGATCATCGAAATAGATTCTCGTCGAATTATGGTAATTGGTATTTTTGTTTTCGTAAATCAAAACTTTCGCATCGACCGTCAAAACATGGTGGTGAAAGACTCCTTTTTTGACGTTGTAAAGTTTGTTTTTTTGCATTTCCTTAATCTCGAAACCCGTGATTATGCCGTTATCGACTTGAGCCAAAATCAGGAAACATTGGCCCTCCATAAGCATGAAGATTTCGTCGGTTTCGTTATGGGCTTCCACGTAGGAAATATTATCGAGTTTAAGTTCGTCGATATAACTGAGCAAAGCGATTTGCGCATTGTTGACGCTTGCCAAAGGAACAAATCCGTTGCCGGATATATCTGTTACTTCAACTGCTTTATCCATTTTTTCTTACCTCAAGATAATCGATTGTAATGGCATCGCCGGTGTTCGACGAAGCGATTTCCAGTTTGAAAAAACATTTGCCTTTGCTTAACATATATGTAAAAGGTATTTCGATTGTTTCGTACAGACCCCAGGTCGGTGTAAGCGCGAAGGTATTGGCTTTTTCGCCGTTACCCTCATCGTCCACCTGATAAACGGACAATTGGTTTCCGGCCCGCAGGACCGTGGCATAAAGAGAAATTTCGTATTCGGCCTCCTCTTTAACCGTAAGTTCCAAAATCAGATAGCCGTTAATGCCGCTGTTTTGTCTTAGGGTTACGCCGTATCCCTCGGTTAGGGAAGCGATTCCCCCTTCCACGATGTCATAAGCATTTTCGGCTTCCACCCTTCCCGGAATGATGTTTTCACCGGTTGTTTTGATTTGGATATTGCTGGTGATGGAATAATTGCCCGCCAAATCGACGCTGATGATGCGCACTTTGTAAGTCGTGTCGCTTTCCAGATTTTTGATCTGATAACTTGTTTTGTTGGTTGCGCCGATTTGTCTGCCGTTTAAGACGATTTCGTAATGGCTTATTCCGACATTGTCGCTGGCCTGCGACCAGGAAATGTTAATCGAGTTTTGGGTCGTATGCCATTCGGTCAACTCCACCACACTTGGGGCTTTTTTGTCTTCCCCGGTATAATCTTTCTGATAAACTCTGACGTAATCGATTTGCATATTGGCGCTTTCGAAGTTAGGATCGACTTCTTTGCCGAGGTTACCGCCCATGGCGATATTCATGATCAGATAAAAACGTTGATCGAACGGCCAATAACGTTGGTTGTCTTTGGCGAATTTCGGATTATTGTAAGTGGAAACCAAAATGTCGTCCGCATATATCTTCAAAGCATCCGGGGTCCATTCGAGACTGTAGACGTGAAATTCGGTCGCAGTGTTTTCAAGCGAAATTTCTCTTCCAACACCGTTTCCGCCGTAGTTGTTTTCCGTATGAACGGTTCCGAGCACGCGGTTCGGTTTATAACCGACCGCTTCCATAATGTCGATTTCGCCGCTTTTCGGCCAGATGCCGTAGACGCTGTCGGTAGGCATCATCCAAATGGCCGGCCAGGTACCTTTCCCTTCCGGAAGTTTGGCTCTTACTTCCACGCGGCCGTAAAGCCAATCGCCTTTTTGGCGGGAAACGACTCTTGCGGAAGTATAGTCAGAATTGTCGTAGCGTTCTTTAAGAGCGGTGATAGTCATCACGCCGTTATCAACATAGACATTTTCGGGACGGTTGGTATATGTCTGAAGTTCGTTGTTGCCCCAACCCCAATTGCCGACACCGAGATCGTAGCCCCATTTGGTGCTGTCGGGAAGTCCGGTATAGTTGAATTCATCGGCCCAGACCAATTGATAACCCCCTTCGAGATACGGAACGGGCGAATCTGCAAGCTCCTCCGGCACCATAGGCACGCGTTCGAATTTTTCGTCGGTATTGCCGTTTTGGCAGCCGAACATTGTTAAACCGAATAAAAGAATTGCGATAAACAGGATTTTTTTCATGATATTCTCCTTTACTAAAACGTTTTCGATAAAGCCAAAAAAGAACAAGAATTATGAATTGAATCCTGCCAAGTGTGTTTCAATAATCAATAATTCTTCCTAAAACGTTTTCGATATTTGTGATAAAAAAATGTAAACCTTTACATTACATATTATACCAACCTGCATTTAATATGTCAATAGATTGTATAAAATTTTTTTTAAATTTAAAAAGCCCGGACCGGTACCGGCACGGGCTTGGGAATGTTCTTATCGATTTATTTGAATTTATTTCTTCAAACGGTCGGCGATAACCCTGGCAATATATATTCCGTTTGCGGCCGACTGAGCCAATCCTCTGGTGATTCCGCTCCGTCTCCGCCGACAAAGAGGTTATCGATTTTGGTTTCGAATTCGTTGCTTACTTTGACACGGTCGGAATAGAACTTTGCTTCCACTCCGTAAAAGAGGGTATGCGAACTGGCAATTCCCGGCGTGACGTTGTTTAAGACTTCAATCATTTCAATCAGTGATTTCATGGTTTTGTAAGGCAAGATCAGGCTAAGATCGCCCGGAACCGCTTCTTTCAAAGTCGGTTTGACAAAACCTTCGTCGATACGTTTTTTCGTGGAACGTCGGCCCTGTAAAATATCGCCGTAGTTTTGCACAATAACGCTTCCGCCGCTCAGCTTATTGGCTAGACGCGAAATTTCCATGGCGTATTCGTTGGGATCTTTGAACGGGGTATCAAAATCATGCGAAACAAGCAGGGCAAAATTGGTGTTTTTGCTGCCGAGTTTTTCGTCATGGAAGGAATGCCCGTTGCAAATCATCACGCCTTCGTGGTTTTCAATAACCACATGACCGTTAGGGTTCGAACAAAACGTTCTTACCTGAGTTCCCACGCTTGTCGTATAGATAAACTTGCCCTCATAAAGGTATTTGTTGATTTCGTCCATGATGATGTTGTTGGTTTCGACTCTGACGCCGACATCGACTTTATTGTTAGAAAACTCGACGCCGTATTTCACCAAGGTTTGACGTAGCCAGTTCGAGCCGGTCCGGCCTACCCCCAAAACGACATATCTGGCATATATTTCGGTACCGTCTTCGAGCACTATTCCTTTCACGAAACCGTCTTCCACGATAATATCCACGACATTCGCACGAAACATCAAGTCGACCCTTTGGGCCAAATGTTCCCGGATGCTTTTCAAAACATTCAGGTTGACTTCCGTACCCATATGGCGAACCTGGCTGCGCAAAAGTTTCAGACCGCTTGCGATGGCTTTCTTTTCCAATCGGTAAACTTCCTCGGTGTTGGGGTCGGTCAGTTCTTCCGGAGCTCCGTGTTTTAGATTGATTCCATCGACATATCTAATTAACGACAGAACTTCTTCGTCCGGCAGGTATTCGTTCATCCAGCCGCCGAATTCGCTCGTGATATTGAATTTGCCGTCGGAATAAGCGCCGCTTCCCCCGAATCCGCAGGTAATGGAACAACTCGGATGACAGCCGTTTCGGCCTTTGGTGTCAATCGGGCATTGCTTAACCTGTTTGTTTAAGAGCGGGCAATGTCTTTTATATATATCAAGCCCTTTGTCTACCAAGAGAATCGAAACATTAGGATCTTTGGTCATCAGTTCGTAAGAAGCAAAAATCCCGGTCGGTCCCGCTCCCACAACAATGACGTCATAATTTGTTTTCATACGCACCTCTTTAAAAACCCCTGGAATTATCCCTTGATTATTATATCACATTCGACAAATCTTGCCCCCTATTTTGATAACGGTTTTTTGGCCTCATTTAAGACAAGGAAGTTCGTTAACCAGTTTAATCAAATCTTCCCAACCACCCGGTCTGAAGCTGCTGATATCGAGGTTTTCGGTATTAATCAGATAATCGGTCAAAAGAAACGTTTCGATTCCCAGTTTGCTTACGATCATGTCTTCGGTTGCGTCGTTTCCAACCATCAGGCATTCGCCCGGAGTTTTATTGATTTTTACCAGCAATTCCCGGTAGTACGCCAAATCGGGTTTGCAATAAGAGAAGTTTTCGTAAGTGGTAATATAAGCAAAGTCGCTTACGTCAAGGCCTGCCCATTTGATGCGTTGGTGGGTCGCAACCTTCGGAAATACCGGATTGGTGGCAAGCACAAGGGTATATCCTTTTTCTTTCAAACCAGCGATGATTTGTCGGGCAAACGGCGTGGGACTGGTAATTCTTTTGACGAATCCGAAATCATTCAGATAAAACTGTTCGAATTCTTTTTCGATTTTGTCTTTGGGTATTTTCGACAGAGCGGAAAAAGTATCCCAAAAAGCGTCTTCGTTGGTTTTTAAGCCGTTGTTTTCAAACATGGCGACCGTTCCCGCCCATACGGCTTTAATCATCGATTCTTTATCGAGACCCAGGGATTCGAACTTTTTGCCCAAAGCGTAAAAGTATGCTTTCTCAAAATCATCATTGTTAAGCGGAAGCAACGTTCCGTCCAAGTCAAACAATATTGTATTCATAAATTTTCCTTTCTTCTTTCCGATTAATTATACTATAATTTATTTTTTCTTTAAGCAAAGTTTATAATAAAAAAAGTCACGAACGTGACTTTTATAAGGGGGATATGATAATGGTGGCTCGGGCCGGAATTGAACCAGCGACACACGGATTTTCAGTCCGTTGCTCTACCAACTGAGCTACCGAGCCAGATGGCGGTCCCAACGAGACTTGAACTCGCGATCTCCAGTGTGACAGACTGGCATGTTAACCACTACACCATGGGACCATCAATGGTTGCGGGGAAAGGATTTGAACCTACGACCTCCGGGTTATGAGCCCGGTGAGCTACCAGCTGCTCCACCCCGCGATATGAATGTTGAATGGCGGAGGAAGAGGGATTCGAACCCCCGCGGCTATTACACCCTGTCGGTTTTCAAGACCGATCCCTTCAGCCAAACTTGGGTATTCCTCCGTAATTGCTTTAAGGAATAATGGTGGACCCAGTAGGACTCGAACCTACGACCAACCGGTTATGAGCCGGGAGCTCTGACCAACTGAGCTACGGGTCCCTATGGTTTTCCGCTTTCGTTACTTGAATTGGTAGCGGCGGAGGGATTTGAACCCCCGACCTTTCGGGTATGAACCGAACGCTCTTGCCAACTAAGCTACACCGCCCGATATAGAAATGGTGGATCCTAAGGGACTCGAACCCTCGACCCCCTGCGTGCAAAACAGGTGCTCTCCCAGCTGAGCTAAGGACCCACATAAGATTGGTGCCTAAGGCCGGAATCGAACCGGCACGGTATTGCTACCACAGGATTTTAAGTCCTGCGCGTCTACCAGTTCCGCCACTCAGGCATAATGATAAATTCAATGAAAATGGTGTCCCCGAGACGATTCGAACGTCCGACCCACTGATTAAAAGTCAGTTGCTCTGCCGACTGAGCTACGAGGACATAAACTGGTGCCGACTATAGGAATTGAACCCACAACCTACTGATTACAAGTCAGTTGCTCTACCGATTGAGCTAAGTCGGCCTTAATGGTGGAGGATGACGGGATCGAACCGCCGACCCTCTGCTTGTAAGGCAGATGCTCTCCCAGCTGAGCTAATCCTCCGAAGCCAAAATTATTATAACATTATACCTGATGATTGTAAAATATATAATAAAATTTTTTTATAGAAACAAGAGCTGGCAACGACCTATTTTCGCCCGTTAGGACTATCGTCGGCGCTGAAGTGCTTAACTTCTGTGTTCGGCATGGGAACAGGTGTGTCCACTTCGCTATAGTCACCAAACTCTTCTTTCAAAATTGGATAATCTTTAATCGCAAATATTCATTATTATTCTTTTTTATTCATAGGTTAAGTCCTCGACCTATTAGTATCAGTCAACTCGAACACGTCACCGTGCTTCCATCTCTGACCTATCAACCACATCATCTATATGGGGTCTTACCTATAAAAGTGGGAAATCTCATCTCGAGGTTGGTTTCACGCTTAGATGCTTTCAGCGTTTATCCATTCCACACGTAGCTACCCAGCTGTGGCCCTGGCAGGCCAACTGGTACACCAGCGGTGTGTTCATCCCGGTCCTCTCGTACTAAGGACAACTCCTCTCAAATTTCCTACGCCCACGACAGATAGGGACCGAACTGTCTCACGACGTTCTGAACCCAGCTCGCGTGCCGCTTTAATGGGCGAACAGCCCAACCCTTGGGACCTTCTCCGGCCCCAGGATGCGACGAGCCGACATCGAGGTGCCAAACCTCCCCGTCGATGTGGACTCTTGGGGGAGATCAGCCTGTTATCCCCAGGGTAGCTTTTATCCGTTGATCGACTGCCTTTCCATTCAGCACAGCCGGTTCACTAAGCCCAACTTTCGTTCCTGCTCGACTTGTGGGTCTCGCAGTCAAGCTCCCTTCTGCCTTTACACTCTGCGAATGATTTCCAACCATTCTGAGGGAACCTTTGGGCGCCTCCGTTACTCTTTAGGAGGCGACCGCCCCAGTCAAACTGCCCACCTAACAATGTCCTATACCCAGCTCATGGATACTAGTTAGATACTAAGCATGCGAAGGGTGGTATCCCAAGGGTGACTCCACAGATACTAGCGTACCTGCTTCCCAGTCTCCCACCTATCCTGTACATCACATACCCAATATCAATATTAAGCTGCAGTGAAGCTCCATGGGGTCTTACCGTCTGATCGCGGGTAACCTGCATCTTCACAGGTACTATGATTTCACCGAGTTTCTTGTTGAGACAGCGCCCAAATCGTTACGCCTTTCGTGCGGGTCAGAACTTACCTGACAAGGAATTTCGCTACCTTAGGACCGTTATAGTTACGGCCGCCGTTTACTGGGGCTTCAATTCGAAGCTTCGCAGGTTTCCCCACTAACATCTCCTCTTAACCTTCCAGCACTGGGCAGGCGTCAGCCCCTATACTTCACCTTACGGTTTAGCAGAGACCTGTGTTTTTGTTAAACAGTCGCTTGGGCCTATTTTCTGCGTCTTGATTGCTCAAGCCCCCCTTATCCCGAAGTTACGGGGTCAATTTGCAGAGTTCCTTAACAAGAATTATCTCGCGCGTCTTTGGATTCTCTCCTCGCCTACGTGTGTCCGTTTACGGTACGGGCACCATAAAATGCTCCTAGAAGCTTTTCTTGGAAGTGTGGCTTCACTCTACTTGCGTCATTACACTTCAAGGTCCTGCTACCAGGGATTTGCCTCCGGTAACCCTCTTTGTGCTTAAACTAGAAATCCACTAACTAGCTAAAGTTAGCCTCCTCCGTCACTCCATCGGTTTTATGGTGGTACAGGAATCTCAACCTGTTGTCCATCAGCTACGCTTTTCAGCCTCACCTTAGGCCCCGACTTACCCAGGGCGGACGAGCCTTACCCCTGGAAACCTTAGGCTTCCGACGGATGGGATTCTCACCCATCTTATCGCTACTCACACCGGCATTCTCACTGCTTAACGCTCCAGCTGTCCTCTCGGTCAACCTTCGTCGCGTTAAGTACGCTCCCCTACCAATTATACCTCTCTTTTAGGTATAATTCCGCAGCTTCGGTATTATGCTTAGCCCCGATACATTTTCGGCGCAGAATCACTCGACTAGTGAGCTATTACGCACTCTTTGAAGGATGGCTGCTTCTAAGCCAACCTCCTAGTTGTCTGTGCGACTCCACATCCTTTCCCACTTAGCATAATTTTGGGACCTTAGCTGGCGGTCTGGGCTGTTTCCCTTTTGACTGTGGACCTTATCACCCACAGTCTTACTGCTGCCTTTGTTATATACCATTCGGAGTTTGATTGAGATCAGTACCTCGAGGTGAGGCCATCACCCATTCAGTGCTCTACCTGCATATAACATCTTTCGACAACGCTAGCCCTAAAGCTATTTCGGGGAGAACCAGCTATCTCCGGGTTCGATTGGAATTTCACCCCTAGCCACAAGTCATCCAAGTCTTTTTCAACAGACCCTGGTTCGGTCCTCCACCTGGTTTTACCCAAGCTTCAACCTGCTCATGGCTAGATCACCCGGTTTCGGGTCTACGTCAGCCTACTAATTCGCCCTCTTAAGACTCGCTTTCGCTGCGGCTCCGTCCCTCTAGACTTAACCTTGCAAACTAACGTAACTCGCCGGCTCATTCTACAAAAGGCACGCTATCACCCTTTAACGGGCTCTAACTATTTGTAAGCACACGGTTTCAGGTTCTATTTCACTCCCCGCCAGGGGTTCTTTTCACCTTTCCTTCACAGTACTGGTTCACTATCGGTCACTAATGAGTATTTAGCCTTACGAGATGGTCCTCGCATGTTCAGACGGAATTTCACGTGCTCCGCCCTACTCTTCGCCACCAGAGTCCTCATTGTTTCGTATACGGGGGTTTCACCCTCTCTGCCTTGCTTTTCCAATACAATTCTACTACAATAAGGTTTTGTAACTCTTTTACGGTGGACGGGCTCCTCCCCGTTCAATCGCCTCTACTTAGGGAATCACTGTTGTTTTCTTTTCCTCTGGGTACTTAGATGTTTCAGTTCCCCAGGTCTTCCTCCGCTGTGGCTATTTTATTCACCACAGGGTACTAGCACTTCTTGCTAGTGGGTTGCCCCATTCGGATATCTACGGATCTTTGCGTACTTACTGCTCCCCGTAGCATTTCGCTGTTCGTCGCGTCCTTCATCGGCTATTAGTGCCAAGGCATCCTCCGTGCGCTCTTTCTTTCTTAACCTTACTTTTTTCTTTTGTTCAAAATCCAAAGAATAATCTTTTTGATGAAATCATTTTTTTCATTTCATCTTTTTCTTTTTATTTGCGACAAGTATTATCCAATTTTCAAAGATCTATAAATTTACATGGTGGGCCTAAATGGACTTGAACCATCGACCTCACGCTTATCAGGCGTGCGCTCTAACCAGCTGAGCTATAGGCCCAAATTATCATATAATGCGTATATGATAAAAAGAAAGACAAAGTCTTTCAAAACTAAACAGAACAAGGCGGGAGTAGAATCGAAGTTAATTTGTTTAGCGCCTTACTTCTTAAAATGCGCTACACTCACGAAATGATTTGACAAATCATTTCCCTTTCTCCCTAGAAAGGAGGTGATCCATCCCCACGTTCTCGTAGGGATACCTTGTTACGACTTCACCCCAATCATTTGTCCTACCTTAGACGGCTCCCCCCTTTCGGTTAGGCCACCGGCTTCGGGTATTACAAACTCTCATGGTGTGACGGGCGGTGTGTACAAGACTCGAGAACGTATTCACCGTAACATGCTGATTTACGATTACTAGCGATTCCGACTTCATGTAGTCGAGTTGCAGACTACAATCTGAACTGAGACCGGTTTTTTGAGATTTGCTCCACCTCGCGGTTTCGCCACTCTTTGTACCGGCCATTGTAGCACGTGTGTAGCCCAGGCCATAAGGGGCATGATGATTTGACGTCATCCCCACCTTCCTCCAACTTGTCGCTGGCAGTCTCATTAGAGTTCTCAACTTAATGTTAGCAACTAATGATAAGGGTTGCGCTCGTTGCGGGACTTAACCCAACATCTCACGACACGAGCTGACGACAACCATGCACCACCTGTCTCCTCTGTCCCCCGAAGGGAAAAGGCGTATTTCTACACCGGTCAAAGGGATGTCAAGGCCTGGTAAGGTTTTTCGCGTTGCGTCGAATTAAACCACATGCTCCACCGCTTGTGCGAGTCCCCGTCAATTCCTTTGAGTTTCAGTCTTGCGACCGTACTCCCCAGGCGGAGCACTTAATGCGTTAACTACAGCACCGAACTTTCGTCCGACACTTAGTGCTCATCGTTTACGGCGTGGACTACCAGGGTATCTAATCCTGTTTGCTACCCACGCTTTCGTGCCTCAGTGTCAATTCCAGACCAGTAAGCCGCCTTCGCCACTGGTGTTCCTCCATATCTCTATGCATTTTACCGCTACACATGGAATTCCACTTACCCCTTCTGGATTCAAGTCAGCCAGTTTCCAACGACCCCCCCTGGTTAAGCCAGGGAATTTCACGCCAGACTTAACTGACCACCTACGCACGCTTTACGCCCAATAATTCCGGATAACGCTCGCCCCCTATGTATTACCGCGGCTGCTGGCACATAGTTAGCCGGGGCTTTCTCATTTGGTACCGTCAAGTAATTGGCATTTCCTCCAACTACCTTTCTTCCACAAATAACAGAATTTTACAGTCCGAAGACCTTCTTCATTCACGCGGCATTGCTCGGTCAGGGTTTCCCCCATTGCCGAAAATTCCCTACTGCTGCCTCCCGTAGGAGTCTGGGCCGTGTCTCAGTCCCAGTGTGGCTGTTTTGCCTCTCAGCACAGCTACGCATCGTCGCCTTGGTGAGCCGCTACCTCACCAACTAGCTAATGCGACGCAGGATCATCTTTAAGCATTCCCGTAAAGGACTTTTAATTATATCAGGATGCCCCAATATAACCTATCCAGTTTTAGCTGCCGTTTCCAGCAGTTATCCTCGACTTAAAGGCAGATTTCCCACGTGTTACTCACCCGTTCGCCACTAGGGTATTGCTACCCTCGTCCGACTTGCATGTATTAGGCATGCCGCCAGCGTTAATCCTGAGCCAGGATCAAACTCTCATTAATAAAGTTTTTTATCCTGCTCCACCTGTTCTGTTCAGTTTTCAAAGACCTTGTTTTGGTGTCTCTTCGACACCGGCTTTAATATTATACTAAATTTATGTTTTTTTGTCAAGTAAATATGCTTGCTAAAAATTAACATTTTTAGACGTTTCAACTGCTTTTTAGCATTTTTACAAGCGACATGGACAATTATACTCTTTTGCGATTTTAATGTCAAGAAAAGTGAATATAAAATGACAATTATTTGCATCTTTTTTTAAAAAGCAGTCATTAAATATTATATTGCAATGTTTTCCCCGTTATACACGAAATTATCGGATTGTGGTTTTAAACTTTTTTTATAAGTTTTTAAACCGATCCAAAATCGGCCAAATTTCTTCCGGGGAAGAAACCACATAATCTGGCTGGTATTTTAAGAGTTCGCTTCGTTCCTTGAAACCCCAGTCGACGCTGATAACCAGCAGATTCGAATTCCGGGCAGTCTGAATATCCACCTCGGAATCGCCGACATAAAATATCAAGTCCTTGCCTTTTTGCAAGCCAAGTTTTTGCAAGGCTTCGTTTACCGGTTCCGGATCGGGTTTGGTGACTTTTCCGAAACGCTGACCGACCACAACCTCAATATAGGGAGAAAAATAACGTTTCACCAAAGCGACCGAGGCTGCCTGCAGTTTGTTCGTTACAACCGCCAACCTG
>Ga0208824_1000817_pt1 | contig 30890 bp, 27 predicted proteins | sample AD_JPNTR3_MetaG_FD_184447 | JGI IMG/M metagenome (GOLD analysis project Ga0208824, IMG submission 184447) | Active sludge microbial communities of municipal wastewater-treating anaerobic digesters from Japan - AD_JPNTR3_MetaG (SPAdes) (version 2) | ecosystem: Engineered > Bioreactor > Anaerobic...
GAGTGAGGGAAAAGAGAGTGCAGAGAGGAAAACCGTATAGAGGGGAGGGGCGCACCGGCTTTTGCACCGGTTTTATTTTAGTCCCTCCCCTCTAGGAGGTGTTCCTCTTTGCCCTGCGAGGCGTTGGTCTGACGGACAACAAAACGTAGGGGGCGATGCCCACATCGCCCCGCCATGTTGTTACCGCACAGGTTGTCCCAAAGGCCGGGACGTCGAGATTGGCCGGGAGGCCGAGGGCGGCCTCCCCTACATTGCGGTGATCGGTGCATTTTGCAGAAGGCAGGGCGGATAATATCCGCCCCTACATTTCCGCATACATTTTCCAAACGACCGGGACGTCGAGGACGCCGTCCTCTACAATTCGTTATGGCAGATGTTGTCGGAATGGCCGGTAGGCCGAGGGCGGCCTACCCTACATTGCGGTGATTGGTGCATTTTGCAGAAGACTGAGCGAACAGCATAAAAAAATGGGGCGGAACAAGTCCGCCCTTTCACTGTACGATGTCCTCGAATTTTCCCCGGATTGCCTTTACCAGCTGGCCGGGACTCAGCCTGATCTGCGTGCCGATACGTCCGCCGCTGATGTAGAATTTCTCCAGCTCCTCGCCGGACTTATCCACAACGGTCATGAACTGCTTCTTCATGCCGATCGGCGTGCAGCCGCCCCGGACGTAGCCCGTGACCTTGGTGATGTCCTTGACGTGGAGCAGCTCCACCGACTTCTCGCCCACGCTTTTCGCCGCCTTTTTCAGGTCCAGCTCCAGCGCAACGGGCAGCAGGAAACAGTAATAGCTGCCGGACTTCCCCTGTGCAACCAGGGTCTTGAAGGTCTCCTCAAGGGGCTGCCCCAGTTTTTCGGCAACGTGGATCCCGTCGATGAATTCCTCGCATTCGTAGGTCTGTATCTCGTAGGCTATGCCGCATTTCTCCAGAAAGCGCACAGCGTTAGTTTTAAGTTCCTTGCCCATGGTCTCTCCTTTTCAGTCCTCCCGGGATTCGGGGTATCGGATCTGGCCGATACGGTCTTTTATGCCTATGATCCGGCAAACTACAGCTATCACGATCATTCCGCTGCCTATCCCCACAAGGTCTCTCACCAGCGGGATCTCCGCAAAGGACGCCAGCCAGCCCGAGCAGTTCACGAAGTAGTGCAGCCCGATCGCAGCCAGCAGCCACCGCAGCAGTCCGGTGTCCTTGATCTTGGTGAAGATCAGCAGGCTCAGTGCGATATGTACACCAAAAACGGACAAAGCGCAAATGCAGTCCAGCAGGCTCATGTACAGCGGATGATCCGCCAGTTCAGCCAGCCGCTCTGTGATCTGAGCCGCCTTTTCGGGAGCTTTCCCGGCGGTGAAGCTGTCAAGGCTCCTGCTGCCGTAGCTCATGATCTTCAGCGAGCCGAAGCCCCGGATCCAGCACTCCAGACCGGCGTGTCCGATGCCATAGCATACCGCCGAATTCATCGTTTTGATGTTGGCAACGGGGTACCTCATGGCCAGATAGCGGCCCACCTCCTCAAAAACGCAGACCAGCTCCGCACTGACCGCCGCCTTGTAAGCCAGGTCTCCGGAGGCGCCTATGACGCAGGCGGAAAGGTCGCTGAGCCGGGTGGTGAGGAAGTACACAACGGCTCCCACTGCAACAGGCCAGACCGACGCTGTTCCGGCTTTTTTCAGCACCAGCCAGGCGGTCACCGGGAGCAGGATATAGAAAGCTCCCAGAATGAAATATCCCAGCGTTGTGCTGCCGGAAAAAACAGCCCCGCCGCTCATTTTTGGCTGCCCTCAGCCTTCTGCGCCTCACGGCTCATCTTGCTGTAGATGCAGCCGCAGTAGTCCTGCCGATAGAGGTTGTACTGCTTGGAAAGCTGGATCGAATGCTTGTAGCCGTCGTGCTTTTTCAGGTCGGAGAAAAGGTATGGCACGCCGTATTTTTCGCTGAGCTCTGCCCCTTTTTCGTTGATGAAGGTGCAGTCCTTGTGGGGACTTATGGTGAGGGTTGTGGAGAAATACTTCGCCCCGGTCTCCTTGGCCTTCTGAGCGGCCTTTTCCAGCCGATAGCCGATACATTTCCGGCATCGCTCGCCACGCTCCGGCTGATCCTCCAGACCCTTTGCCAGCTCATAGAAGGGCGCCGGGTCGTAGTCCTCCTCGATGATCTGCACACTGAGCCCCATTTCCCTTACCAGCCTTTTCAGCTCTTCCCGGCGGTAGTCGTACTCCTCCTCGGGAGCGATATTGGGGTTGCAGAAATAAAGGGTTATCCGGAAATACTTATCCAGGAGCCACAGCGTATGGCTGCTGCACGGCGCACAGCAGGCATGGAGCAGCAGGGAAGGCCTTTCTCCGGAAATGCCAAGCTCCCTGAGCTTATCGTCAAGGAGCCTGCCGTAATTTATTTTTTCCACTTACTTGTCCTCTAGCTTTTTCAGGGCGTCACGCTCGTCCTTGCGGACCTTGATCTGGCCGTCCTTCAGCAGCTTGACCTCGCTTCTGTCAAGGGTAACGGGCACCTCTGACTTCTCGGTCTTGATCCTGAGCTTGCCTGTGATCAGGTTAACGTCCTCAACTCTGCCCTTATCGCCGTCGGGAGTAACTACCAGAGCTCCCATTTTGGGAGTGATCTTCAGCAGCTCCTCATAGGCGTTCTGCTCGTTTTTCAGGCAGCACATAAGTCTTCCGCAGGTGCCTGAGATCTTGGTGGGGTTGAGGGAAAGTCCCTGCTCCTTGGCCATTTTTATGGAAACGGGCTGGAAGTCGCCCAGGTGGCTCTTGCAGCAGAATTCTCTTCCGCAGATGCCCAGTCCGCCTAAGATCTTGGCCTCGTCACGGACACCGATCTGGCGCAGCTCGATCCTTGTTCTGAACACCGCAGCCAGGTCCTTGACCAGCTCACGGAAGTCCACACGGTTCTCTGCTGTGAAGTAGAACAGCAGCTTGTTGTTGTCGAAGGTACACTCCACGTCCACCAGCTTCATATTCAGCTTGCGCAGGGCGATCTTCTCCTCGCACACACGGAAGGCGTCCTTCTCACGCTGCTTGTTGCGCTCAAGGGTCTTCATGTCGTTTGCGTCCGCAAGCCTGATTATGGGCTTGAGAGGGGAGGAGATATTGCTGTCGTCGATCTCTCTGTTAGCGATGACCACCTCTCCGCACTCGACACCACGGACAGTCTCGACGATAGCCATATCGCCGATATTGGCCCGGATCTTTTCCGGCGAGAAGTAGTAGACCTTTCCGCCCTTTTTGAAGCGGATACCAACTATTTCTTTCATAAAATACTCCGATCTGTATATGGTATATCAGCTGACGATCTCCATCATTTCGGCGCAAAGTCCGGCCAGCACCAGGGGTACGCTTACGTTGTGCTGAACTGCGTCCCAGGCCTTTTCCAGCTTATAGTGGATCCTTGCGGACTGATAAGCGGTGATGGTCTGAGAGAGCCTTGCGGCGCCGTCGGGGAAGCAGCTGATAGTTTTAGCGTCGCTGTCTTTTGCCAGAACAGCGGCATCTCTGAACAGCTTGTCTGTCATAGAGAGCACGTTCCTGACGTTTTCCCTTTCGCTTCCCACTGAATAGAAAGCGCAGTTGAGGCCGTACTCGTCCTTTCTTATTATACTATCAGTCAGCGCTTTTGTCAAATCCACCAGCTTGCGGAGCTTTTCGTCCATGATGTACCGTGAGCACATACCCACATTGCCGTGAAAGCAGCTCACAGCCCGATCGATCTCCTCCTCGCCGTAGCCCTCCTCCCGGAGCGCCATACGGGACTCCTCCTCGGTGCAAAGGGACAGTCCGAAGCAGATGCACCGTGAGATGATCGTTGGGAGGAACTCATATTTCGACTCCGCAGTAAACAGGAATGTGGCATACTCAGGGGGCTCCTCGATCAGCTTCAGGAGGGTGTTCTGAGTGCGTACGTCCATATTTCGGCAGTTGCGGAAGATGTAGACCTTCCTGCCGGAGCGGTTGTTGGGCTTGACGAAGGCATCTGCGCAGACCGCACGGGCAGTTTCCACAGAGTAGCCTCCCAGCTTGCCGCTGGTGGGGACAAGGGTCACGTCCGGGTGGCTGGCATAGCGTACAGCTCTGCACGCCGGGCATTCTCCGCAGGGAGCGCTGTCCACGGGGGACTGGCACACCAGCTGAGCCGTATAGTATGAGGCGGCGGTAAAGCGGCCGCTGCCGGATTCGCCATAAAAGATGAGGGACTGTGCAGTCCTTCCGCTGCGGACCATGGCGTTAAGGGTCCCGATCAGCGCATCGTTTCCATATATCTTTTTCATAAAAGCCTCACTTTTTGCTTGATGTTTGGCTAGTTATCTGTTTTTGATGAGCGTGGGTGCGGCCGGGAGGCCGATGGCGGCTCCCTTACGATCCATATCTCAAATACGTCTGCCGTAAGTCGGGAACTAATAGCTGACGGCTAACAGCTATCAACTATTATTCTACCACAATTACGGAAGAAATGCCATACCTTTTGAAAATATTTATGGTCTCGGCTGAGATCACCTCTCCGCTGGCAGCTATGGGGATCGCCGGGGGACAGGGCACCTTCACCGATGCGCAGATCCGCCCCTGAGCCTCCTCCACCGGGATCTCTCGGCAGGGCGACAGCGCCGCCTGGCGTATGGTCATGGCCTTTCGGGGGAGCTCCATGGCAAAGGGCTCCGTGGAGGCCTTGCGGCGTTTTGCCTGTGAGAGCGCCCTTTCCAGCGCCTCTTTCAGCCGTGGGAAGTCCTCCTCCGGGCTCACTGGCGACATCAGCAGGATCAGCAGCTCCCTGTCGGAATACTCACATTCCACGCCGCTTTTCCGCAGGAGCTCCCCAAGCTCGTCCCCGTCAAAGCCGCTCTCGGCAGCCTTCACGGTGATGTGGAAGGGCTCGCCCTCTGCGAATTTCAGCCTTCCGGAAAAGCTCTCCTTCAGGCCGCTGATAAGGGGAAGCCGCCGCAGTATATCCCTCCGGATCTCCTCCTCGATGTACTCGCCGCACAGCTCCAGGGAGCCCATGATCAGGTAGGAGGGGCTGGTGGAGCCGAACATTGACATTCCCTGCCTCAGCAGACCGGCGAGCTCCGGCCGTGCGGTGTGGAGGAAGGCTCCTCCGGTCAGGGCAGGCAGCATTTTGTGGGCGGAATCGCAGCACATATCGGCTCCCAGAGCGATCGGGTGGCGGCTTTCCGGGAAGAAGTGCAGGTGGGCGCCGTGGGCGTTATCCACGATCAGCAGAGCCCCGTGCCTGTGGCAGACCTCCGCCAGCGCCTTGATGTCGGCGCATTTCCCGGTGTAATCGGGGGAGGTGACATAAAGGCAGGCCGGATCCTTCTGCTTGCAGAGCATTTCCTCCGCCCTTTCCGGCGAGATCTCACCGGTGAGCAGGCTGCCGGAATACTCAGGCATGAGCCATTCCGGCTGGATGTCCAGCAGCGCCGCAGCGTTGAGGAAGGCACGATGGACGTTCCTTGCGGCGATCACATGGCGGCCTGTGAGCTTCATGGCGGCCAGCATACCCTGTATGCAGAGGGTGGAGCCTCCGGCGGAGAACAGGGTGTCCGCTGTGCCGTAGAGCCCGGAGATCAGCTGTTCGCTGCGCCTGATGATGCCGCTTGCCTCAAAGAGGCTGTCGGCGCCCTTTATCTCAGTTATGTCCAGGGGAAAGACCTCCCCCACAGCTTTCCGGCGGCAGCCCTTGTGTCCCGGCATATGGCAGCGCAGAGTGCCTGCGCCGGCGTATTTTTCCAAAAGATCAATGATCGGTGTTTCCATATATTTCTCCTATATCAAGTAGTATTTCAGTATCCTGTACATTCTCAGCCTTCCACGGGCCATAGCCGCCGAGACTGCCTGAGGAGTGATCCCCAGCATTTTTCCGATCTGGACGATATCCATGTTCTTAAAATAGTATAGCATAATTATCTCCTTTTGTCTCGGAGTAAGCTCATTTTTAATAACATTTAACAGGATCCGCCGCAGCCGCTGTCTGCTGTCCTCCTCGTCTGGATCCTCACAGAGGATCTGGCGGATATTTTTGTCGGCCTGGCCTGTGAAGGTATCGGAATAGCTTTCACGTCTTGGCACGCTGCTCGATCCTCCTCATATAGCCGCTAAGGTATTCGATGACCTCCTTCATTTCTCTGTGCTCGGTGTAAAGCAGCTGGATCCGTCTTTCCAGCATGAGCTGGTCGATAAGGTCAGTTCGTCCCTGCTTTTTCAGTTTAGTTTTCTGTTCAGTCAGCTGAGCGATGCGCTCCTTGACCTGTGTGCAGCTTGTGATATAGCCGTTTATCATGTTTTTCACTGGACGTCCCCCTTTGTGGAAAGAGTTCCCCGAACGAATGTTTTATTCCTTGTGAACTTATTATAGAACATTTGTTCGTTAAAGTCAATACCTCCGAAAGATTTGTTTTTCTTTTAATCATACCACCGCCGCCCCCAGAGTTGATTTTTCCCGGAAATTATGGTATACTTAGTTATTGTAAGAAAACTACTATTCTTCGGAGTGTGAAATATGAATAAATACAAAAAGCTGGCCTTCAACACCGTGGTGTTCGCCATCGGCAGCTTCGGCTCAAAGATCCTGGTTTTGCTGCTTACCCGTCTTTACACCAAGTACCTCAGCCCTGCGGATTCCGGCGTAAAGGAGCTGATCGAGCCCACCGCTCTCTTCCTACAGCCAATCTTCACCTTCGCCTTGCAGGAGTACCTGATCCGCTTCGGACTGGACAAGAACTACGACAAGCGCCAGGTGCTGACCACCTCTGCTGTGATCACTACGATCGGTATGCTGATCATGGCACTGATCGTGCCGGGACTGCGATTTGTAAAGGCACTGGACTTCCTCAGCGGCTATTCGCTGCTGCTGATCGCCTACGTCACCATGTCCTCCTTCCGAATGCTCTGTCAGCAATTCGTCCGGGCAAGAGACATGGTAAAGCTGTTCTCGCTGGACGGTATCTTGGCGACTCTCACCCTGTTCATATTCAACCTGATCTTTATCGCAGGCCTGCACATGGGCGTTAAGGGCTTCATGCTGGCAGTTATCCTGTCGGATACCCTTTCCGCAGCCTTCCTGTTTACCATGGGCAAGCTGAAAAACTACATGGGCATACGGTATTTCAGCGGAGAGCTGGCCGGCACCATGATGAAGTTCGCAGGTCCGCTTATCCCAACTATCGTTATGTGGACGATCACCAGCCTTTCCGACCGTATGTTCATCCGTGAGATGAAGAGCGACCGTGTGCCGCTGGGCGAGGCCTCTGTCGGTATCTACGGCTACGCTAACAGAGTCCCCAACCTGATCTCCATGGTGTCCACGATCTTCTTCCAGGCGTGGAATATGTCTGCTATCACTGAGAACGATTCCGCAGACCGCAGCACCTTCTATGAGAAGGTCTACGGCGCATATGAGGCTCTGCTGTTCATCGCCTCAGCCGGACTTATCCTGCTGATCAAGCCTGTAACGGCGATCTTTGTCAACACCTCTACCTACTCAGAGTACGGTGAGGTATACAGATATACCCCTGTGCTGGTGGCAGCGGTGCTGTTCATGAGCTTAAATCAGTTCCTGGGAAGCATCTACTCCGCCACAAAGCATACCAAGAACTCCTTCTGGACAGCCTTTATCGCCTGCTCAGTGAACATCGTCATGAACATCGCTCTGATCCCTGTTTGGGGAATACAGGGCGCATCAGTCGCCACATTCCTGAGCTATTTCATCTGCTTCTGGGCAAGGATCATCGACGCAAGATACTACGTCCCCTTCAAGTTCAACGGCATCAAGTGCTTCGCCAATACAGTTATACTGCTGGTGATGTGCGTTATCGCTGTCTTCGAGCCGGCGCTCTGGGGACTGTGGCTGTTCATCCTCACCGGCGTTATCTGCGCTTGGAACTATCAGGCTCTGCTGATAACGGCTAAGAAGCTGCTCCACAGATGATAAGAGCTCCTGAGGAGCTGACTGCACAAAAAATGGTGAGCTTATCCCGGCTGGATCTCGTCCGGACCGGATAGAGTTCACCTGTGAAAATATACATTTCCGTAAGGAGGAATAACTATGTCAACACCCCACAACAGCGCAAACAAGGGCGACATCGCCAAGACCGTCCTCATGCCCGGCGATCCCCTGAGAGCAAAATTCATCGCCGAGAACTATCTTGAGGCCCCCGTCTGCTACAACGAGGTCAGAGGTATGCTGGGCTTCACCGGCAAGTACAAGGGCGTTCCCGTTTCTGTTCAGGGAAGCGGTATGGGTATGCCTTCGATCGGCATCTACACCTGGGAGCTTTTCAACGTTTACGATGTGGATAACATCATTCGTGTGGGAACTGCCGGCGCTATCGCTGACAATGTGAATCTCCGTGATGTCGTTATCGGTATGAGCACGAGCACTAATTCCGCCTACGCCAGGCAGTACGACCTCCCCGGCACCTACGCTCCCACAGCTTCGTGGAAGCTCCTTTCTGCCGCTGTTGAGGCTGCAAAGGCTCAGGGCGCTGCATTCCACGTCGGAAATATCTTCTCCAGCGACACCTTCTACGACGACACCCTTGCCAAGTGGCAGAAAATGGGCGTTCTTGCTGTTGAGATGGAGGCCGCAGCTCTGTACATGAACGCTGCCCACGCCGGAAAGAACGGTCTTTGTATCGCAACTATCTCGGATTGTCCCCTGAGAGGGCTCTCATGCTCCGCTGAGGAGCGCCAGGCTACCTTCCGTGATATGATGGAGATAGCTCTGGAAACTGCTGTAAAACTGGGCTGAGTCTATGGGCGGATTTTTTTTCATATTGCTGTGCATCGTGCTGCCGATCGTCATAAATGCTGCTAAGAACAGCGAAGGCGGCAAGCAGAGCCCTGCTCAGAAAAGGCGGAGAGATCTTGAGCGGCTGAAGGCTGAGGTCTCCGCAAGAAAGGCTCAGGAGGATCAGCGCCAAAAGCAGGAGGAAGATCGCCGCCGTATCGACGCTGAACGCCGCCGCAAGGAAGAGGAGAACAGAAGGGCTCGTGAAGCGAAAAAGCAGATGGAGGCTCTGAGAGCTGCCCGTCAGGAGATCCCCAAGGTCAAGGAGACTGCTCCGGTGAAGGCTGAGCCTAAGATAAAGGAGAATGCTCCGGTGAAGGCTGAGCCGCCGGTGAAGGCCAGTGATCCTATCAAGGAAAGCGTTCCTATCAAGGAGCTCGATCCCGTAAGGGCTGAGATCCCCGAAATAGAGCCGGTCGCTCAGGAGCGTGCCGCAAGAGATCAGCTCAACACAGAGCGTGTCTTTACCGCAAGGCGCTACCTTATGGACATCACTAAGCTGCCATCAAAGGCCGCTGTGGACAAGGCCATGGAGGAGGATAAGATCATCCTGGCGGCCCTGTCCTTCGACGGAATGAGCGCTTTTATGTGTCCCCTGGGATATGCTGCGGATTGTGATGAGCTCCTTGGCAAAATGGGAAGGCTCTCTTCTGAGGCAAACAGCTTTTTCAAGATCTCATTCAACAAAAGGCGGGCGCAGTGGTACTTCGACTGCCCCTCAAGCTACAGGGTGATCCCCTACGATGACCGCCGCAGAGAGACCTATTTCAGCGACGGGCTCGTGGTGATAAGAGATCTTCTGGGAGCTTTGGGCTATTCCCCTGAGATAACTGTCCCGGAGGAGTGCAAAAAAGGCTTTGAGCTGCCGGAAATTAAATAGCTCCGAAATTCTTCTTGTTTTTTAAGACTATTTTAAGGTTGGGTGGTTATATTATAAGTGGATTAAGTAATCCCCCAATTCCCCTTCTATATTTTTTCATTTCGGCTATGCTTTCGGGCATAGCTTTTTTATTTGCCGGGAAGCCGCCCTCTGCGGAAAATTCCATGCGCAAAATCGAAGATCCGTGTCCTGCCCTTTGGGCATTGTGGGAGGTTTTTTCCGGAATGATCTGGAAGAAGTTACAAATCAGCCGGGAAAATGTTGACAAAACTGACGCAGTGTGCTATAATGAGGCTGAAAATAAAATATAGGAGGGTCACTATGAAACAGACTATCAGAAAGCGCAGTCTGATATTGGCTGCCAGTGTTTTGACATTCGTCCCCTTCTTATTCGGCTGTGATACGGTACACCTTCAGGGGGAAGTTACCGTCCATTTCTACGATACCAACGAGGGGGGGAACAGCTTCAGGCTCGCCTACAGGTCAGAGCTACGCTCAGGGCGCTCCGCCGGGCAGCTCGGCAGGAGATTTCTGGAACCAGGCAAAGGTGATACAGTCTCCGCTGAACGGCGAATATGAGGACCGCAGCCGTATCATCGCCACCGGAGAGGTTTTCAGCGATACCGGCTCTGTGAACATCTATGAGCGCAGTGATCCGAATTCTGCCGTGCTTGGCTCTATACCCAGCGGCGCCCACGTTGGAGTGCTCTCTGACGGGGAATGGCTGTTCGTTAAATACTATGCAGATAAGAGCTCGCCCCTTTACTACGGCTATATCTACAGCCAGTGCTTCACCTCGTCAGGCAGCTGCTGATCAGCAGAATAGTGAACATGAAAAAACCGGACTCAGCAGAGTCTGGTTTTTTTGATCTTGGGAAAAAGAAAGAGCGGACAAAAGTCCGCTCTTTTTTGCGTATTCGTTAGGCTTAGCCCATTACGACCTCGACCTCATGTGTGCCGCCGTTGCATACAGGGATGATGTTGCCCTCAACAGCCTTTCCGTCAACTGTCATTGACTTAACGCCCTTGCAAACGTGCTCGGGATTCTTGACTGTGATGTTGTATGTAGCGCCACGGAACTTACGAACTGCTGTGAAGCCGTCCCACTCATGAGGAATGGAAGGATCTACCATAAGTCCGTCGAATGCAGGCTGTACGCCCAGGATATACTGGGAAATAGCCACCATGTTCCAAGCGGCAGTACCTGTGAGCCAGCTGTTCTTGCCCTCACCGAAGCGGCTTGCGTCCTTACCGGCGATCATCTGGCCGTAAACGTAAGGCTCGGTCTTGTGGAGGTCAGAGATCTCCTCATTGAAAGCGGGAGCAATCTTGCTGTAGTACTCGAATGCCTTGTCACCACGGCCTGCATAAGCCTCAGCGCAGATGATCCAAGCATTGTTGTGAGTGAAGATACCAGCGTTCTCCTTATATCCGCCGGGATATGTGGAGATCTCGCCGTACTGGATGTAGTACTTTGTGAAAGCAGGGTTGTTCAGAACAAGGCCGTACTTTGTGTTCAGGTACTTGTCGATAGACTCAAGAGTCTTGATGTCAGCGCCCTGATCCTTACCAATCTCGGACATAACTGCGAAGCCCTGGGGCTCGATGAAGATCTTGCCCTCCTCGCACTCCTTAGAGCCCATCTTCTTGCCGAATGCGTCGTAAGCTCTCAGGAACCAGTCGCCGTCGAAGGCAGACTCCATAACGTTCTTCTTCATCTTGTCGATCTCAGCCTGAGCCTTAGCAGCCTCGTCGTCCTTGCCCAGGTGCTTGAGGATACCAACGTAAGCGGGTCCAACGTATGTGAAGAGAGTTGCTACCATTACAGACTCAGCAACCTTTGAGTAGCCGCCCTCAGCAGCGAACTTGGGGTTGGTGTAGGTCTGGAAGCTCTCGCCGGGCTTGTCTGAGAAGCAGGAGAGGTTGATACAGTCGTTCCAGTCAGCACGCATTGCCAGAGGCAGTCCGTGAGGACCAAGGTTGTTTACGATGTGGTAGAAGGAAACGGTCAGGTGGTCAAGCATAGGCTTAGCCAGAGACTCGTCATTGTCGTAAGGAACCATCTCGTTGAGGATATCCCAGTCGCCTGTCTCCTTGATGTAGGAGCCAACTGAGAGGATCATCCACAGCGGATCGTCGGAGAAGTCGCCGCCGATGTCGGAGTTGCCCTTCTTGGTAAGGGGCTGATACTGGTGATAGCAGCCGCCGTCGGGGAGCTGAGTAGAAGCGATGTCGATAAGACGCTCTCTAGCTCTGTCGGGGATCTGGTGAACGAAGCCCAGGATATCCTGGTTGGAGTCACGGAAGCCCATTCCACGGCCGATACCGGACTCAAAGTAGGAAGCAGAACGTGACAGGTTGAATGTTACCATGCACTGATACTGATTCCAGATATTTACCATGCGGTTTACCTTGTCATCGGGAGTATTAACGTTGAAGATACCCAGGAGGCCGTCCCAAACGTTTCTCAGCTCAGCAAGTCCGGCAGCTACCTTCTCAGGAGTGTTGTACTGCTCGATCATAGCCAGAGCCTTTTCCTTGTTGATAGTTACGCCGTCAGCCTCGAACTTCTTGTCAACAGGCATCTCAACGTAGCCCAGGATGAATACCAGGGTCTTTGACTCGCCGGGAGCCAGAGTGATCTCCTTATAGTGAGAAGCGATAGGTGACCAGCCGTCAGCGAAGGAATTTGTAGCCTTGCCGTCGGTAACAGCCTGAGGATCGCCGAAGCCGTTGTACAGGCCGATGAAGGAATCACGGTCTGTGTCGTAGCCGTCGATAGTATCGTTGACTGTGTAGAATGCGAAGTGGTCACGGCGGTCTCTGTACTCGGTCTTGTGGTAGATAGTTGAGTCAACTACCTCAACACGGCCTGTAGAGAAGTTTCTCTGGAAGTTCGTGCAGTCGTCCTGAGCGTCCCAAAGGCACCACTCTGCGAAAGAGAAGAGCTTGAAGGACTTAGCGGAGTCGCTCTCATTTGTGAGGACTACCTGCTGAACTTCGCCGTCGTAATTCTGGGGAACGAAGAAAGTCACCTCAGCCTTGAGGCCGTTCTTCTTACCTGTGATGATGGTATAGCCCATACCGTGGCGGCACTCATAAGAATCCAGGGGAGTCTTAACAGGTGACCAGCCGGGATTCCAGATCGTACCGTTGTCATTGATATAGAAATAACGTCCGCCCATGTCGATAGGCACGTTGTTATAGCGATAACGGGTGATACGTCTCAGGCGGGCGTCCTTGTAGAAGCAGTAGCCGCCAGCTGTGTTAGAGATGAGCGAGAAAAAGCTCTGTGTTCCGAGGTAGTTGATCCACGGATAAGGGGTCTTCGGGGAATTGATAACATATTCCTTATTATTGTCGTCAAAATATCCGAATTTCATAATCATACTCCTTTTCTTTACGTTAACCAAAAGCGGGCAGATGCACCGCATTTGCTAACATTATACCATACTTTTGACTTTATTACAATAGATTATGCAAAAATTGCGGTGTATTATTTTTTTAGTGATTTTTGTGCATTTTGACCTGATCCGGCAGGCAGTTATTGTGAGGCAATACAGCGGCTGACAGGCAACTATCCTGTGTTTTCTGCATAAAATAGTAGTAAATCCGGCGTGCCGTATGCCGAAAAGCGGCAGGAGACAGGTATGTGTGGGATCGCAGGAGTTATCAGCTTTGCCGAGGATATGCGTGGAGAAATGGAGGCGTGCGAGCTCATGCAGAGGGCTTTGCTGCGCCGTGGGCCTGACCAGAAGGGCATCGTGCTCTTCCCGGAGGCGGCTCTTGTCCACACAAGGCTGGCTGTGATCGACATCTCAGGGGGACGTCAGCCCATGACTGCTCAGAGCGAGGCCGGCAGCTTCACTATCGTCTACAACGGCGAGCTCTACAACACGGAGGAGCTCCGCAGTCAGCTGGAGGAGGATGCGCCCTTCCGGACACGCTCTGACACAGAGGTGGTGCTGAGGAGCTTCATGAAGTGGGGCGAGGACTGCGTGGAGCGGCTCAACGGGATCTTCGCCTTCGTGATCTACGACCAGAGCAGGCAGAGGGTCTTCCTTGCCCGGGACAGGATCGGCGTAAAGCCGCTGTTTTTCCGGGAAAACGGCAGCAAGCTGATCTTCGCATCTGAGATCCCGGCGCTGCTGGCTCACCCCGATGTTCCCCATGAGATCGACGCTCAGGGCGCCGGAGAGCTGATCCTCATGGCGCCGGGCAGAACGCCGGGCTGCGGAGTTCTCCGGGGGATAAGCGAGGTGAAGGCCGGCTGGTGCGGCTGGTATACCCGGGAGGGGCTGCGTCTGAGGGAATACTGGCGTTTGAAGGCAAGACCCCATGAGGAGAGCTTTGAGGAGACTGCGGCTCATGTCCGTGAGCTGGTGCTGGACTCGATCCGGCGGCAGCTGGTGTCTGACGTGCCGGTGTGTACCTTCCTGTCGGGAGGTCTGGATTCCAGTCTGATCTCCTCCGTGGCGGCTGCTGAGATGAGGGCTCAGGGGAGGGTGCTGCCCACCTTCTCAGTGGACTATCAGAACAACGAGAAATTCTTCCAAAAGAGCCATTTTCAGCCAAACAGCGACCCTGAATATATCCGCTGCATGGCCGAATATCTGGGCAGCGACCACCACTGGGTAGTGATCGGTGCGGAGGAGCTGGCCGGTGCGCTGGATCAGGCGGTGGAGGCAAGAGGCCTTCCCGGTATGGCCGACGTGGACGCCTCCATGCTGCTGCTTTGCCGTGAGATCAAAAAGCACGGTACCGTGGCTCTTTCTGGGGAGTGCGCCGACGAGATCTTCGGGGGCTATCCCTGGTATCGGGACGAGGATATCCGCATGACAGACGGCTTCCCTTGGGCTCAGAGCACCGCTTACCGGAAGGGTTTCCTCTGCGAAAGATATGCCGCTCAGCTTGACCCGGAGGACTATGTTTACAGCGCTTATCGGCGGACTGCTGACGATGCGGAGCGGCTGCCGGAGGACAGTGCTCTTGAGGTGCGCATGAGGGAGATGACAAGGCTGAATTTCGACTGGTTCATGCAAAACCTCCTTGACCGAAAGGACAGGATGTCCATGTACAGCGGCCTGGAGGTGAGAGTGCCCTTCTGCGACTACCGGATAGCGGAGTATCTGTACAACGTGCCCTGGGAGTTCAAGGACTGGCAGGGCAGGGAAAAGGGCTTGCTCCGTGAGTCTATGAAGGAATGGCTCCCGGAGAAGGTGCTCTGGCGGAAGAAAAGCCCCTATCCCAAGACCCACGACCCGGCTTTCCTTGGCTTGGCGGCGGAGCGGCTGAGGAGGATCTTGCAGGAGGACGGCCCTTTGACTGAGCTGGTGCGGCGGCCTGCTCTGGAGCGGCTCCTTGAGCTGGAGGATCATGTGCAGTGGTACGGCCAGCTGATGAATTTGCCGCAAACTATAGCCTACTTCGTGCAGCTGGACTACTGGCTGCGGCGCTTTGACATAAGGCTCGTGTGAGCTGACGGGGACGGCTAAGGGCTGTCCCCGCTTTATATTTATAATAGTATAAAGTGAAATGAGCGGAAAAAAACTGGAGATCCCGTGCAAAATGCAAAAAAATGAGTTCATGAATTTGTAACAATTTACAGTTATCTGAAAGAATTTCCGGAAATCGCCGATTTCTGTTGCAATTTTTCGAGGACTGTGGTATAATATTTGTGAAAGTTTAACAATGTACAGCATTGGGACATCAATGCTGTGCGTTGTTCTGCCTTGAGCTTTTGATTTTTGTAGAAATAATCTGTCTAGTGTCTGCCTAAATTTACCGCAAGTATAATAGTTGGTAAATATCAATAGAAACGGGGCGATTATTTAGGTCAAAAATACGATTGAAATGTAACAAACAAAATGTTATAATTGTTATATTAAGGCAGTGTGAACTGTTCCGGCTTTATTTATCAACTATGGAGGTGGTTTTATGAAGAGTTATTCCTACGTTGCCAGAGATGCCAGAGGCAAAGAGGTCAAAGGCAAGGCAAACGCTGAGAATGAGCAGGAATTCCTCGAAAAAATGAAAGAACGAGGAGTCTACGTCAGCGATTACAAGGAAGACGATTCAACAAACTCGAAATCGATCTACAAGTTCAACACCAAGGAGCTGTCATTCTGCTGCCGACAGCTTAGCGCCATGCTCACGTCGGGCCTCACCCTCGTTAAGGCTATCGACATCCTGACCAAAGAGCAGGAGAACGACAAGGCTAAGGCTATCTGGCAGGACATCTACGAGAACGTTCAGAAGGGTGAATCCTTCTCCTCTACTCTCGAAATGCACTCCGGCTCATTCCCCGACTTCCTTATCTCAATGGTCGGCGCCGGAGAGACCAGCGGCTCGCTGGACGTTATCATGACAAGAATGTCTGATCACTACTCAAAGGAAAACAAGCTGAAGAATACGATCAAGGGCGCTATGATCTACCCGATCATCCTGCTGGTACTTTGTATCGTTATCGTTATCTTCCTGTTTACCTTCATCATGCCTACATTCATCGGAATGTATGAGGATCCCGATCAGATGCCGGCTCTGACCAAGGTCATGGCTGCGTTCTCTGACTTCCTAAGATACAGATGGTACATTCTCGTTATCATCGTAGCTGCTGCTGTATTCGGCATCAGATACGCTCTGAAGGTACCGGATCTGAGACTGAAGATGGATCGGCTGCTGATCAAGGGTCCAGGCTTTGGTCCTCTGGTGACAAAGATCTATACAGGACGTTTCTCCAGAACCCTTTCCTCACTCTATTCAAGCGGTATCCCCATGGTAGAGTGCTTGCAGAGAGCTTCCTCCGTACTCGGCAACTCCTACATCGATCAGAAGTTCGAGGATGTTGTTGACGAGGTAAAGCAGGGTGAGTCTCTCTCAGCTGCTATCACAAGAACTGAGGTCTTTGAGCCTATGTTCTGTTCAGTAATCTACGTTGGTGAGGAGTCAGGTGCTCTTGACTCTATCCTTGAGAAAACTTCAGATTACTACGAAGAAGAATCCGACTCCGCTGTACAGCGTCTGGTAAGCATGACTGAGCCTATCCTGCTCATCTTCATGGGACTTATCATCGGTCTGGTAGTTGTCGGTATTTACCCCGCACTCTATGGCTCAATGGAAGGCCTCGAGAACGAATAATAAGGAAAGGTGGAAAAGTTAAATGCTTTCATTTGATATTACCGATAGAAACATACGAGTTGTTAAGGGCGTTGAGAGCAACGGAAAGATCAAGATCAGCTCCGCTGCTACCCTTAATGTTGAGGAGGGCCTCATCGAGAATGGTCACGTTAAGGATGTCCCCAATGTGGCTACACTCATCAACGGTGTCCTCAAGAGAAATAAGATGCCTGATAAGGAGGCTATCGTAAGTATCTCCTCCAACCTGACTATCTTCAAGGAGCTTACCGTAGTCAAGGAAAAAAATCAGGATATGTCCAAGACTGTAAAGCAGCAGGTGCAGGCTGAGCTCAACCTCGACGACAGCTATTGCGTTACATATATCATTGTTGGTGAAGCTGAAGAGAAATCTGAAGGCGGCAACCCGATCTACAAGGTACTGGCTACAGCCTGCCCCTATGAGATCGTAAACAGCTACAGAGAAGTGTTCAAGCTCCTGGGTATCTCACTCAGATCTGTAATGGTCGGCTGTAACTGTATCACAAAGGTACTGCTTGCTGACACTAAGATCAAGTCTAAGATGCCTCTGCTGGCTGTACAGATCGACAACAACTTCATCTCTCTCAACCTTTATGAGAACGGACAGCTGGCATTCTCACGTTTCGCTTCTATCGACGCTGAGGATTACGGCGGATCTGAGGATTACGTTTTCGAGGCTGTTAACGAGAACATCTTCCGTATGTTACAGTTCCACAGAAGCCGTAATACCGGTGAGGTCATCGAGAACGTTATCTTCTACGGCGATACTCACGAGTATGTGAGACTTACCGATGAGCTTGAGAAGCTGGATCTGAAGACCAGCCTGATCAATGTTCCTCCCCAGATCCACGGTCACGAGAATCTTGAGTTCTCACTGTACGCTAACGCCATCGGCGCTATGTTCAAGCGTAACAGAGAGTCCGAGAAGATCAACCTCCTCGAGACTGAGCTGGGTACCGTTATCAAGAACAAGGTAAGAGGCGACAATGCCGGCTATGGCCTGATGCTGGGACTGATCGTTGGCGCAGCTGCGATCGTTGGCGGTATCTGGGGCGTTATGGCACTCAAGGACAACGGCATCAACAACGATATCGAGGAGATTCAGGAATTCATCGACTCTCCCGATACCAAGAAGAAGCTCGATCACCGTGACAAGCTCATTGCTATGAAGGAAAAGGTCAACGATTATAACACAAAGATCCTGAACGCTTATGATGCTTTCTATTCACAGCCTGTTGTTGACGGCGATAAGTATGATACCCTCCAGGCTGTTCTTGATAAGACAGCTGAGGAGCTGGAAGTCAAGGAAGCAAAGATCCTTCATCCTGCATATGCAAACGGCGTGTTTACCTTCGCTGTTGAGTATGAGCAGCCGGATGAAAAGAAACTCATCGAGGATGTTCCTGCTCAGTTCATCATGAATCTCACTGATAAGAACTTCAAGGAGAACAAGGGCTATTATGCAAACGCTGCATATGCCGGATATAGTGTTTCTGTCCAGACAGAGTCTCAGGGCGAAGGCGATGACGCAAGCAGCGAGGAGAAGACGGTCGTTACATTCAACGTAAGTACAGCTATCAACGGACGCGAGAGCGCTTATCATCCTTCAAATGAGGACTCCGCGGAAGAAGCGGCAGAGTAATAAGGGAGGCTGATCAAGATGAAATTAAATTACAGAGAAAAAGTAATTCTCGGCGCCGTTCTGGCATTTATCATTATCCTGGCTGGTATCTTCGGACTTATCAAGCCCAAGGCTCAGGACATCAAGGACGATAAGAAGACACTTGCTGCAAAGCAGGATGAAAAGGAAGATATCGAGAAGAAAATCGATGAGATTGAGCCTCTTAAGAAGGATATCGACACTCTTTACAAGGAAACAAACGACATGGTAGACGATTTCGTTGAGTACAACGATATCTTTACTCCCGACCTGCTCGACCAGTATATGCAGGAGTATGCTGATAAGTGCAATGTTAAGGTATCCACTCTGAACGTTGGTGCTCTTTCAAACGGAACTATCGATTACTACTATTTCAAGCCCACCACACTGTCTGAGGATCTCTTTGCATCAGCTGATGTAAACGGCGATCAGCAGAAACTCAGAGAGAAGGATGAGGCGGAGAGCACATCTCTCGGCGAGCGTGAAAAAGGCCAGGCAATGTCTGCTCAGTACGGTGTTTCCGTAAAGGGCAAAAAGGAAGACATCTGGGCATATATGGACGCTATCAAGGAAATCGATGATGCAGTTATCATCAATTCTGTAGCTATCTCCGATTATACCTTCGGTGAGGACCTTTCTGATGAGGAAAAGGCAGCCCTCGGCGATGACGAAGGCAAGACAGATGTACAATTTGTTATTACACTCTATTCAGTTTACGATATGGCAAAGCCCAACACAGACGCTGACTAATTCTTATCCTTCGCTATAGTTATTAGAAATAAATATAACTTGAAAGGCGGTTAGAATGATGAAAACAGAAAAAATTAGAAAAGCAAAAGGCTCTGTGCTGTTTACAGTTGTAGCTGTAATGACTCTGCTAGTCGTTTTCATGGCCGGCACGATGATTTTGGTATCTTCTGCTAACCACAGATCCCATATCAACTACTCCACTGCTCAGACCACTGTTACTTCTCGTACAGTGGCTGAGAGTGTACTGAAGGCTATAACTCTTGAGGGCAATGATGCCTATGTAGACTACTTCTTCACAGTCGATGAAAACAACAAGCGCATTGAGATACCGGTATCGATCCATGAATCAACAGGTTCAGATGCTGCACTGGGCACAATGGGTGATATCGACAATGTCGTTGTAACTTACGAAGGTAAGATGCGTTTTTACAGCGATGGTGAAAAGGGGTCTGAAAAAGGCTGGATGTCCAGAGACGTTATCAAGGTAGTTTCCAATGTAAATCTGGGACGTTCAAACTCCACAACTGCGATCTACCTCGTTGTTGATCCGCCTAACGGAGATCCCGGTACAGGCGGCGGCGGTGCAGGATTCGTTACCACCGGCGGTGCGGGACTTGCCTGTCAGTCGAGCCTTTACGGCGGAGCTTACGTTAACATCCCTGAGCTGACTGATGATATCAAGAACCTCAGTAAAGCTAGTTCAACAGTAAACTATCTTGATCCTACCAAGTCTTACTGGGAGGTATTGAGAGCAAACAATCCCGACAAGAAGTATACTCTCAAATTCGGAAATACAGGAACTATCATTGAGGCAGACTGTGTTATCAACGGCGACATGGATGCAACTCAGAACTTCAGCGGATTCATTATGCCTGGAAAGGGCAAGGGTGCTGCTGTTTGGGGCAACGTTAATCTGAATAACACTGATTTTGAGATTGTATCACATGATATCACTGGTTCAATTAATTTCAATGAGATCCCGTATTTCTATGTTGATGGTACTATATCCAGCGGAAATGCCATGATACTTGGCGATTCTGCTGAAAACAATATCGCTGTCAAAAGCGATCATCCGCTCAATGTTTTCTGTGGAGATATCCAGATGTCAGGCAATACTTTCGTTGCTATTGCTGATATCTATTGCCTTGATGCTGGTAAGGAATCTTATATCAAGGCTAACCCGAGCAAGCTCAACAGCTGGACAGCTTCAGTTATCAACAAAACTGTATCCTATGACGCTGAGACATTTGTTGGCGGCAGCTTCTTCTCAAAGGGAAGCCTCAAGTTAGGAAACAGTTTGACAGTTGGCGGAGATATGAGGATCGAAGGTGACCTCAATCTCGATAACAATTCGCTTACGGTCGGCGGCGATCTGGTCGTTGGCGGAAATATGACAGGCGTTACATTAGCTAATCTTCATGTTGGCGGAAATATCTACTACGACGGTTCACTTGGCGGAGATTCGAGCCAGCTCAAACCCGGCGTAGAGATCAGAGAAGAGATCGACGATACAAGATTTACTCTGATCGAAAACTGGCATGCTAATTGGCTGGAGTTCCCGTTTGAAGAGGGTTCGCCCTGGCCCAACTGGACAGTTGAAAAGGCTGATGATTACGGCAACTGGAACATCACTACTTCTAACGGAGATGTGATTCCTCTATATGGCGGCGCTGGTAAGTTCTATGCAGCTGTAGATGCTAAGAAGGACAATGTTGTCAATGGCTACTCACCAAATCCTGGTGAATATTATGTTGAAGTCGACAAGGACGGCATGACTATTATCGGCGAGACACCTACAACAGAAGCATCATGGTACTACGATACAACAGATACTTCAGATCCTCCCAAGCACTGGACTGAAGAAGAAGCTAAAAAAGAATGCACATATTACTATGATACTGTAAATGATAAGCGCATTCCCAAGGAAGAGGCATATTCAGGAAGTCAGCGCGGTATAGATGCATACAAGTATACAAGTATATATCCTGCATATGCAGAGAAGGATGTTATCCTTGGCATGAGAGCTCTGAAGGATCCTCATTCTGCTGATAATCTTCCTATCGCTCAGACTCAGGTCGTTAAAACATTTGAGAATATCCTGGATTCCGAAAACGGTATCATCAATCCTTACAGCAACAGAGGCATCCCAGCTCAGTTCAAGGAAGACTATGAAGATGGCTCACTTCCTGTATTTAATACTGATATGGATATCATAGCCAAGTTCAAGGAAGTTGCTACAAACTCTATCCTTGATGCAACAACTGAGGAAGCAGCTAAGCTACAGTATGAAGCCTCAACTACACTTTCAGGTGCTCCTGTAATCACAGGTTCCTGTGTACTGGATAATTTCTCGTTAGCAGACGTGAATCCATATCAGAATAGTCCTGGTATCCCTAACAAGGGCATCGTTGTTCGTCCTCCTGCTGATGGAATGGTCATCGTGATAAAGGGTACTTTCACTTCATGCAATAATTTCAACATCATTATTGACGATATCAATTCAAGCGGTAAGGTATACTTCTACATCGAGGATGACTCAACTCTGTCATTCGCTCAGAACGGTACTCTTATGACAGCTAAGTACAATGCACTTCTCAATTCTGGTCAGTCATTCCAGATCTATACTGATCCTTCATACAGAAAGGGAAGCTATAAGGATGTTATAGATGAAGATGGCAAGACTGAGACAGTATGGGTAAATGACCCGCCCTCACTGGATGATCTCGGATATACCGCTCCTAATGTATTCATTTACGGCGGATCCGGTGCAGCGCTGAAGTTCAATAACTTTGTAAATGTAACTGCTAACATCGTTTCTCCTGATCTGTATGTTAGTGCAGAAGCAACAAATCCAAACAATAAGGTCACAAAGAACATCGTCTATAATGGAACAGACCTTTCAAGCAATGGTGCTGATACTAAGTGCTACATGATAGGATGCTGTAATACAGAGTCTGTATACTTCAAGAATATGATCAAGGTCCTCTATGTACCTGATACAGGCGGAGACGGAGACCACTATGATGCTGCAGACAGATCACACTGGCTGAAGGTACTGTATTATGACGAGTTCTAAGGAGGGAAAGCTCATGAAAAAGAAAAAAGCTCTCAAGGGCATGACCCTTATAGAGGTCTTGATAGCAGTAGCGATCATGGGCATTATGACCCTGTTCCTTGCCAAAAACGCAAGTGTTATCGAAACTTATAACCGTGCAACAACAAGACTCAACAAGAAGGTCGCTTACGAGCAGCCTCTGGCTGAGACTGGTCAGACCGCAGACTATGACGCTGCAAAGATCGATGATGAAGTTTCTATCCATGTTGGATACAGCACCAGCGATCTTAGTAAGTATGCCGAGGTCAAGGGTAAGGCCTATACAGTTGAAGAGGCTTATACCGAGGACGAGACCGGTCTTGCCGGTGAAAACCTTGATCTGAAGTTCATCACTCTTAATTAAGATAGGAGGATGACGAAATGAGAATTAAAATGACGCAAAAGGGTTTTACCCTTATCGAGCTTATCATTGTAATGGCTATCTTCGGCATTATAATGCTGGGCGTAATGAAGATCGCTGATCCTCTTGCAAGAGTAATGAGCAGATCATCAGTAAAAGAGCAGAGTGCTGCAAACGTTGATAATATCAGTGACTACCTTGACCATTCATTAAGATACGCAAAGTATATGAGTGTGTATGAAGGTGAGCTGCCAGACAGCGGCTACAGCAATACCGAAGCTATGGTCAAGGACTTTGTTACTGCTTTTTATGACGGCTGTATCGACTCTAAGTTCCAGAACATGAAGGGTAAACTCCATGTTGTGAACATTATCAATCAGGATACCTATTTAAAGCCGGACAGCTCTACAGCATCTGTAACAGTCGGAGGAAATAGCGTAAAACCCGGCGAGATATGGGAATCAGTGTACTCGTTTACTTCAGGTACTTCCTTTGTAGATGAGGATGGAGATACCATTGAGAAAAAGGCTCCGGAATGTTCTATGCTTTCTTGTAATATGGTGATCAATCCTGATTATCTAAAGGATTACAGCTATTTTTACAGTTATGGTTATTCTAAGTTTGAAGCAACAGATCATCCGGATTCAAGAACTACATATTTCGAGCTGGTGCCTGAGAGCATTACTATTGACAGTAACAGATTTGCTATGTCAATAGTAGCTTACCGAGAGGGAAATATGATAGATGTTTCAGGGAAAAGGACATTCGTTTCACCCTGCTACATGAATACTCTAAGTATGTACTTGATCAATGCGGGAGGAGTTGCTTCCACAGACCTTAAAAAGGTGCTCAAGGCAGACGGAACAGAGGAGATGAGCGAAGACGGCCTATCACCCAAGGTTGAGAAGGTCGTTCCTACAAGAACTCAGTTCAAGAAGTACCCTGCTGCAGGAGCAGCTCCTGCAAGCGGTTCTACTAACTTGACCTTCATCTACGTTATCCCCAGCGAGCTTTATCTAGATTAAGCCACAACACAAATAAAGAACAGGCAGCAGTAAAATTGCTGCTGCCTGTGATTTATTTTGCGCTTTTTTTGAATTACTGCGGGTTAGGGAGGGCCAGATACCACTGAGCTATCTCATTTCCCCAAAGTGCTGCTACGGCGATGCCTATTGAAAGGAAGGGGCCGAATGCGAACTTCGATTCGCCCTTCACCTTCTTATAGATGAAGCCGATAAATCCAGCAGAAACGATCCCGATGAATGCAGCAACTATAACAGCTTGTGTTCCAAGATAGGCGCCGGCTGCTATCATGAGTATGGTGTCGCCCAGCTCGATGGCCCGGAAGTCCTCGCCGTACTTCTTTTTGATGAAGGAACGGCTTATCTCTCCGATAAGGAAGAATGGCACGCTGATGACGAAGGCTCCCGCTACTCTGCTGAGAAGGGATACATCATCAGTCAGTATCGCCAGGGGTACCGCAAGGAAAAGGATCAGAGCGACCTGCTCAAGATGTATCTCCTTGGTGTCCCAGTCAATGAAGGCGATGACTACAAGCACTGTCATCAGAACGCAGGTTATTATGGCTTTTGCATTTATGTCAAGCACATAGAACGTTAGCACAAAAAGAATTCCCGTAAGCGCCTCAACAATGGGGTATCGGGGCGAGATCTTGGATCCGCAGCTGTGACACTTTCCTCTGAGAGCCAGCCAGCTGAATACCGGGATAAGGTCGATGACCCTGATCTTTGCTCCGCAGGTCATACAGTGACTGGAGCGCTTCGTCAGCGATTCGCCTAAGGGAACTCTGATGATGACAACATTCAAAAAGCTGCCGATACAAATGCCGAAAAGAAATACTACGGTGTAGACCATTAGTTTGAAAGGCCAGTCAGTAAACTGATCATGGAGCATATTTTCAAATCCAAACATGGTACTGCGCCTCCTTTAAAAAGATTTGTGATAATACTATTATATCACGATCACCAAAAATTTCAAGTGTAAATTAAGAGCTTATCCAAAAGCTCTGGAATAGCGGAGGTTTTTTATGAGAAACGAGAGAATTGGCGACTACTTAGTCAGCAAGGAGCTCATCACAGAAGAGCAGCTGCAGCAGGTCCTGGAGAAGCAGAAGGAATCCGGCGGAACAAAGAAGTTCGGTGACTTGGTCGTTGAGCTGGGATTCATGACAGAGGTCAAGTTTACTCAGGCTCTGGCTGGAAAGCTGAACGTTCAGTACGTTGACCTTGATAATATCGAGATCGACGAGGAAGCTGTTCAGAAGGTACCTGAGGCTCTTGCAAGAAAGCACACTGTTATCGCTATCGCAGTTACCGGTAAGCGCCTGACTGTTGCTACTAATGACCCTGTAAACTTCATCATCCTCGAGGACATCAAGGTTTCCACAGGTATGGATACCAAGCCCGTTCTTGCAACTACCTCAGCTATCAACAAGGCTATTGGTAAGTGCTATTCAATGCAGAATGTTGGCAACGTTATCGACTCTGTAAACGCTATGGGCGCTAATGACCTTGGCTCAATGGAGGACGAGGAGTCTAAGGACCGTGTTGAGAGCGCTCCTATCGTTAAGCTGGCTACAACTATCGTTGAGAACTCCTACAGAGCCGACGCTACCGATATCCACATCGAGCCCTTTGAGAAGTACACAAGGATCCGTATCCGTGTAAACGGCGACCTTGTTGAGCTGATGAACATCTCCTCAGCCGTACATAGTGCTCTTACAACTCGTCTCAAGCTCATCAGCGGAATGAACATCGCTGAGAAGCGTATCCCTCAGGACGGCCGTTTCACTCAGGTCGTTGACGGCACTACTCTTGACGTCCGTGTATCCTCACTTCCTATGGTAAACGGTGAGAAGATCGTTATCCGAATCCTTTCAACTGGCCAGATCGCTCTTCGTAAGATCACCGATCTTGGTATGTCAGATTATAACTATCAGCTCTTTGAGTCTATGCTGAGAGTTCCTCAGGGCGTTATCCTGGTAACAGGACCTACCGGATCCGGTAAAACTACTACCCTGTACGCCGCTCTCGGTGAGATCGCTAAGCCTAACGTTAACGTAGTTACCGTTGAGGACCCTGTCGAGAAGAACATCGACGGTATCAATCAGTGTCAGGTAAACCAGAAGGCCGGTATGACATTCGCCGCTGCCCTCCGTTCTATCCTCCGTCAGGACCCTGACGTAGTAATGGTCGGAGAGATGCGTGACTCGGAGACCGCAGACATCGGTATCCGTGCCGCTATCACCGGACACCTTGTTCTTTCAACTCTGCATACCAATGACGCCGCTTCCACAGTTGTCCGTCTGGTAGATATGGGCGTTGCTCCTTATATGGTAGCTACATCACTTATCGGTGTTATCGCTCAGCGACTTGTTAAGGTGCTTTGTACTGAGTGCAAGCAGGGAAGACTTTCCACCGACGAGGAGAACGAGCTCATGGGCATCCCCGGACCTATCACCATCTATGAGCCCTGCGGCTGTCCTGCCTGCAACGGCACCGGCTACAGAGGAAGAACTGCTATCCATGAGATCATCCACTGCTCCGCAAATGTCCGCAACATCATCGCTTCTGGCGGTGGTAAGGAAGCCATTGAGGAGGCTGCTAAGGCTAACGGCACAAAGCTCCTGCGTGATAACGTTTCTGAGCTTGTTCAGGCCGGTATGACCTCTATCAACGAGCTCATCAGAACAACATACACTGTATAATCCAACGGGAGGCTAAAAATTATGGGTATCATCAATATTCACCGTATCCTTGACGAGGTAAGACTCCTCGGCTGCTCGGACCTTCACTTCACAAACGCAATTGCTCCCGTTGTTCGTCTGAACGGTACTCTGAGAACTATGCGTTCACAGTACCCCGAAATGGACGAGGAGGAGATCCTGGACATCGTTAACCAGATGACCAACGATGCTCAGCAGACCAGCGTAAACCAGCATCACGACACCGACTTCTCTTTCCAGACAAAGAGCGGTTACCGTCACCGTGTAAACGTATACTTCCAGAAGGGCAAGCCTGCTATCGCTATCCGTCTTCTGAGAAACGACATCCCTACCCTTGAGGACCTGGGACTTCCTCCGATCCTTGCTGACTTCGCAATGCGTCCCCGTGGACTTGTTCTCGTAACAGGCCCTACCGGATCCGGTAAGTCAACAACTCTGGCAGGTATGATCGACTTCGTAAACCTCAACAGAAGTGCCCACATCATCACCGTTGAGGACCCTATCGAGTACGTTCATGAGCATAAGAGATGTATGGTAAACCAGAGAGAGATCGGCGACGACGTTCCCGACTTCGCTCTCGCCCTCCGTGCAGCCCTCCGTGAGGACCCCGATGTAATCCTCGTAGGAGAAATGCGTGACTTTGAGACCATTCAGGCTGCCGTTACCGCTGCCGAGACCGGACACCTTGTAATGTCCACACTTCATACGACTTCAGCCGCTGATACAATCAACCGTATCATCGACGTTTACCCTGAACACCAGCAGCAGCAGATCAGAACTCAGCTGGCTAACAACCTTGTTGGTGTTATCTCCCAGACCCTTATCCCCAGAAAGGATAACACAGGACGTATCGCCTGCATGGAGATCCTGAACGTTACCGACGCTATCTCCGCCATGATCCGTGATAACAAGATCCACCTGATCCAGTCTGCTATCCAGACCGGTAAGCAGCAGGGAATGATGTCTCTGGACCAGGAGCTGGCTCGTCTGGTAAAGAACAATGTTATCAACGAGGTAGACGCTCTGGAGAAGTGCCAGGACAAGCAGGAGTTCTACCGCTTCCTTGCACAGCTTTAATAAAAAAACATTATCGGACGGCTCAAGGGTCGTCCGATGCTTTTTTGGGAGTTTTTACGGCCTGTAAATCAGCGATAAAGTAATTACAGAGCGGTTACACGAGAATATACAAAATGGATAGAAATATCATGTTATACTGTAAATAAACTAGATCTTTCAACTAGTTCACAGAACGTTGTGCACATTGACGAAAGAGCCCTCAAAAAAAGCCCGATTTACCGTTTTGATGTAAAAAATGCGTTTTTCGTGAATTTTTTCTGGGGAATCTATTGACAATTTGTGAATGACGTGGTATACTATAATCACAGGAAAGGGAAGGGGACAAAAAATATACCCCGGTCCTAAAAATCGTGCACAAGCACAAAAATTTATAAAGGAGGGTTTTCATTATGAAAACTACAAAGAAAGGTTTTACCCTTATTGAGCTCATCGTTGTTATCGCTATCATCGGTGTTCTCGCAGCAATCCTCGTACCCGCTATGCTCGGCTACGTAAAGAAGTCCAAGATTCAGGCTGCTAACGCTGCTGCTTCTACAATGCTCAAGGCTGCTAACTCAGCTATCGAGGAGCTCGACGAGGCTGGCTACGATGTAAGCACACTGGCTACATTCTATCATGCTGCTAATACTGGAACAGGTGATACTGATACAGCTCCTGATAAAGCTCAGAGTAAGATTCTTGAATACATGAAGGAGTATAATGATGATGTAAAGGCTACTGAGTTTGGTATCTACATCAAGGACGGCATGGGCATTGCTGCTGCTGCTAAGAGCGGTGCTTACTATGGTACATCTCCTATCGTTTACACAAACAAGAACTATGACACATTCAAGCCCGCAAATATTTCTTCCGCTGTAAATGATGCATATTCTATGTACTCAAAGAAGCACGCATAAGAATAGTTTATTAAACTAATATGAAAAATCCCCTCTTCGTGAGGGGATTTTTTTAGGAGGCCATAATGAATAAGGAGTTTCACGCACTTTCACTGATATTGACAGCTACAGTCAGCATGGCTGTGGGAGCAGGCTTGATGTACTATAAGAATAAGGAGCAGCTCGGCTTTATGAAAAAATACCCACAGTATCTTGAGATACAGGAGTATATGAAGGATTCGGCTGTGGGACTTCCTGATGAGGCTGACGATGAAGTGGTCTATAATAGCTTTCTAACGCTGTATAATGATAAATATACGGATGTTTTTCATAACGAAACTGCACAGGAAGAAAATGTGGCACGAGTGAACAACTCTCCTGCTTCTTTCGGAACGGGTTTTAAGATCATGTATGATGAAGCTAAAGGCTACTGTTTTTCAGAAATAGAGGAGAATTCTCAGGCAAGTGCGGCAGGATTAGAGCCTGATGACATCATTATTTCAGTAAATGGGAATGATGAAAATAATGATGAGGATTTCATTCGTGGCCTTGCAGTTAAGGATGGAACGCCTTTAGATCTGGTCGTTTCTCGTAATGGGAAGAATTATTCTGTTCGGCTTACAGTATCTTGTGATACACAGGCTGCTGCTGGAGTATCTGAAGAGAAATATGGCGATTTGATCTATCTTCGCTTAGACAATATCAATAACTTTACAACTGGCGAAGTGGATAAAGCTCTGAAGGCGAGTGATGCTAAGTCGCTTATAATTGATCTTAGACAAAACAGCGGCGGTGATACAGATTCAGTCGTAAATCTAGCCGATTTATTTGTTGATAAGGCGCAGGTGGTTGTTAAGCAAAAAAATGGAGAAGAGTTCAAATATCCCACAAATGATGGCAAAAGCTATGAGCTTCCAATTGTTGTTTTGACTGATGAGAAGACGGCAAGTGCTGCTGAGATACTTACTTCCTTTTTGAAGCAGTATGCAAATGCACAAATAGTTGGAGAGAACACATTTGGCAAGGGAATTATTCAAAATGTCGCTACGTTTAATGGATATAATCTGAGATATACTGTTGGCACCTTCACCGTAGGCGACTGGCCCTGCTGGCAGGGTGTTGGAATTGCCCCTGACATTGAGGTGAAAATGGATCCTGATCTTATCGGAACTGACGAAGATATCCAGCTTCAGAAGGCGCTGGAGATCCTTGGCTGATTGCACAATTACGCTCCGTAAAATTTGTACGAAATGGCAGAGGAAAAATATTGACAATTTGTGAATGGTTTGATATAATGTTATTGGGAATAATTTTTCGGAGGTGTTTACTATGAAGAAGAGAAAGGGCTTCACCCTTACCGAATTGATTATAGTTTTGGCTATTATCGCAATTTTGTCGGCTATCATCTTCCCCTCATGGTCTTATATCATGGGCAGGGCTAGAATGAAGTCTCAGAATAACAACAGCAAGGTAGTTTTCAATGCAGCTCAGACTGCTGCCATCAAGCTGAATTTCCAGGAACGCAAGATCAAGGAAGAAGATAAGAAATTCATGGGAAGCGGCGAATTCATCCTTTACTGGGACGGCGGCAAGGCTACTGCTTTTAAGGGAACTGATGTTTCTAAACTGGCAGAAAGCCCTGAGGCTACAGCTTTGGCTACTCAGATTAACAACGTTTTCTCAGGCGCTGATGAGACTGTTTACAAGATTTACATCAATAATTACATTGTTCAGTCCGTTGCATCTGGCAGAAACGACAATGACCGTTACCCTGGCTCTTATCCTACGACTACTCTTCAGATGGATAAGGATCAGAGAGAGGATATCAGCGACGGCGGTATCAAGAGCGCTCCTATGGGACAGTTCATGCTTACACCTGTTGCTCCTCCTGCTGATGATGAAGGCGAGGGCGAAGGCGAAGGAACCTGATAAAGTGAAAAAACCGAGGGCATGACCCTCGGTTTTCTTTATTTGGCGGAGTATCTGATCAATATTATCCGCAGAAGAAACCGAAGCTGGAGTTTCAACTGCGATCGGATATGGCCAGATCAGTTCACAGAGCTTTGCCTCTTGCGTTGGAATGAGAGTGACAAACAAGACGATGAACAGAAGTTCCTTATGGGAGATGAAAATAATAATGAAACATTTGAGAAAGGCAAATTTTGAATACTGGCCGAAATGCTCTTTAGATAATTCAAACAAAAAAAGTGGGAATTACGATAGCCTTTTGCCGGCCACAGCGTAATAAACAAATGAAAAGGCCGCTGAATGTGCAATTTACCGTGGATACCGGATCCTGTGGAAAAAACGGAGGATCTTTTCGTGTACAAAATCACTAATTTCATGACGTGATTTGTCCTGATTTTGTAGTTGACAAAATCAGGAAATGATGATATAATAATATCACTGCCGAACGAGGCGGTCGAAAAAATTTCAAAAAAATTTTTGAAAAGGTATTGACAAAGGCGTTCGGAAGTGATATAATATTAAAGCT
>Ga0208824_1000820_pt1 | contig 30793 bp, 23 predicted proteins | sample AD_JPNTR3_MetaG_FD_184447 | JGI IMG/M metagenome (GOLD analysis project Ga0208824, IMG submission 184447) | Active sludge microbial communities of municipal wastewater-treating anaerobic digesters from Japan - AD_JPNTR3_MetaG (SPAdes) (version 2) | ecosystem: Engineered > Bioreactor > Anaerobic...
GGAAATGAGCTGATTCGCTTAGTTGTCGACCTCCCGGGGTTTTTGCACTACCGGAGGTCGACAACTAACAATAACAACTGCAAACCCTTCTGTTAATACATTCGGTACTGACGTCACTTTCCCTTTCGACGGTTGACTTCGTTGGTACATAGATGTTTGTTCTCATGAACACGTTATTTCAGTGAATGCAGACTCATAGCATCTTCATACGGTCAAGCTTACGCGGACAGCAATAAGCCGGACTGATTAACCATTTCAAAATCACATAGCAAGATATATCCATTTTTAGAGTGTAATCTCTGCCGGTTATAAAACACCTCTATGTACTTCCTGACTCCCCAGTGCATTTGGTACCTGGATTTCATTCGAAACAAGTCTTATTAGGGATAATTCATCCCAGTTAATCTAACAAGGTAACAATATGAGCATCCTGACGGCGAGCTCGATCTCTTACCATAGAAAGAGGTATGATTTCTTTAATTACATATTCATCCAGCTTACTCTGATCATCTTTGCATCGCCGAACGATTGTAGGAAACTGTCCCATTCTTCCATGAAGTTCAGCCAATAGTACTGCTGCCGCCTCCGATAACCCGGGCAAGCAAACAATGAAACTACCTACATCTTGCCACTCCTCAGAAGTATACCCGAGATTATCTACCAGCTTCCTCGCTTGCGGTTCAAAATCACGATTCACGTCAAAGTCGACCTTACAGTCAGGCCAAACATGTTCAATGAAACAGTCAGCTTTCATCTCAAGCTGTCTTATTTGTCGCTCTTGAAAAGTATGGGTGAAATTGAGCAGCGTAACATACTTCTTATCCGGTTCATGTGCGATTTCGCGCAGCTCATCAGGAGTCAACACTTCAGTTATTGTACCACGCCGGACAAAATACTCACCCCGTTTCAGTTTGTCTCCATTTCTCGCTACCATGTGAGGACGGCGGTTTGATCGCAAGACTGTCAGTACACCAATCTTTTTCTTTCCGTCAGAATCAAATGAAGCGTATTTGATTCTGACACGAGGTTCACTGAAAGCGCCAAGCTTGTCGTTGATCTCTCTCTCCACCCGATCATCTCCATGGGCATAATCAACACCTGGAACAGCTTTTCCCCCCTTGGCGCGATTAGCTGCATCGTTCACCCCAAATAGTATATATCCCTGCCTGCCTGTATTCGCGATAGCCAGAATTTCCTTTACAATGCTTTCCATCAAGGACCTGTTGCACAATGGGGGAGGAAATGCTTTCAGCTCAACAATATCAGTCTCCAGTCCGCCTTCAATGTACTTGATGAATCTTCCAATCATAGGTAAACAACCCCTTCTCTTATGAAATACTCATATGAGACCAAAAGCATGGCGGCACCGGGTGACTTAATATCTTTCATACAACTCTCCACTGCCGAATACGCATTGCGATCGAGGCAACACATTTATCCGGTCCGCCAAGCAAGCCAATTGACAACCCACTCCCGTCCGATAAGAACAGCTTAAACGAACAATTCTTTGTTCACATAGTGCTCTACGAGTGCCAGCTGTCGACGAAGCGCCACAGCGTCGAGTCTCTCGTGAGTGTCATCCGGAGCAAGGTTACTAAGCTCATCTGATAGTGCTGAGAGAATGTGACCGAAGGGCGTCGCCCATCATTCTGCCATTTCCTTCTCAACGCCCTTAACGAGAAACCCGAACTGCCACCGCTCTCGGAGCGCCTCAAGAAGCCTCAGAAGTCTGACAGAACTGGAAAACACTCCATGGTAGCCATTTGGCCTAGGCGCTGCCCGCCATCAGGCCTCCTCTCCCGTGCTTTATATGCCCCGCAAACGATAGCTCGAGTTTCGTCTTTTTGTCCAGTCTAAAATAAAATAGGTTACAATATCCAAAAAGACAAGCGGCAACGAGCGAAAGGCGTGAGTAATATCCAAGATTATCCTCGCACCTTCCGGCACGATATCTGACAGTATGTCGAAGATCGTCCAGCTCTTCCTCGGAGCCCCTCGTGGAACGGGTGACAGTTCTAAATCCTCGCCGAGCTCTTGCTAAATCGTCAGACAGTTCTTGTGTTTCATTGCCTCCTCGGCAACCATAAGAAAGACCCTGTCCGGACTGAAAACAGCATGTGCAGCAACCGAAAAAAACCGTGCGATAAACTTTTGGGCAGTGATTAGAATCCATGCACGAGCAATCGACCTCCTCGTAATCCGTCGTGCCAACAGTAGTAAACAATACAAGCATCATAGCGTCTCCTACTGTCTGTCTGATGTATTGCGAAAGTCAAGACATCTTGTCGTCAGCTTATGTAAGAGCACTCAGTAGCTCTTTGTACCATGCCTTATCCTTGGTCTTATTTTCACGCCCGGCCTCCCTGACCTTTTCAACTATTGCCTCAGCAATACACCTCTTCTGCTGTGGATCGACCTCAAGTTTCTGCCATCGCTCATAAAAGGCATGTATGGATCCTGCAACTTCTGATTGCGAGAGAGCCTCGACCTCTCGTATCAGGCTATCAACCTCTTGCTCCTTCGGCGAAACAAGCAACTGCTTCTCGAGGCTAAGACGTCCATAACCGCTACTGGTCTTAGCACCCACTCCGGCAATTGACAAGGAACACACTAAAATATCGAACGCAGCCGTAACCCATTCTCGAGGGCCGACCAAAGCAATCAAGTACTTGCCGTTCGCAGAGAGAAACGGAATAGGGTTCGGGCTATCCCAATCCGCAGGTGGAGCAGAACCTTTTTGATAATACTCTTCATGGTGTACCGTAATCACATCAGAGAGAAGTCGGCTTCTATTCGGCAGCGGCATCGCGTCAAAGAAAGCAACATGACCCGCACTGTCCGTATCGCCAAACATTATGGCATGTGCACCGCTGGCAGCCCCAGGCACCCAGTCATTACCTAGTTGCTGCCTGGCAAAGGACGATGCCAGTCCCTTGAGTGCGGTACCAGGAATGTAGGGTACACCCAACGTATGATGCAAGGCAAAGGATGTTTCCAGGACGCTATCCTCTCCCAACCCAATCACCATACGGCCTGTAACCTCAGCTTCTCTACACTCAGCTCCATATTCCTCCAGGCATTGCTTCCAACCATCGAACCAAGCACGATAGCAGTCAGGCTGTGATATCCCCGCTACTTCCTGCACAAGTTCTCGACGACTACGTCCTCCGGTATCCTGATCCTTGATGAACTTATCAAGCCAAAGGCCGGCATTGGTTGTAGGTCTTACTGCCTCTTGAGCCAGGCAATCTCGTCTTGTCACTCTACTCACCTGCATCTTTCCCATTTGCATCTGACTGAACATTGAGCACTGATTCGGCAAAACGTTTGTACCAAACCAATGCGGTCATAACATCCTTGGTCAGTGTCATGTACTCACTAAGTTCAGCCTTTCGGCTATGTTTGCATAGGTTAGGCACACCGATAACTTCAGATATATCCCGGATCAGTTGCTGTTGCTCCGGGGTCCCCCTGGATTCAACAAACCCCAGTGCCTGGGCCAATCCTGCAGTCCGAATTAACACCGGCAGCCTGTGGGCCATTGAGCCGTATTTGTTGCGAGCCCTTTCGTCGACGTCCGACATCCGACTTACCTGCTCAAATATCTGTGCAGCGTACTGCTGGGTCTTGGTTCTCATTGCTGAGTCCCCCCTACAAACATCACACGGCAAAGGCCCCGCCCCACACCTGCTTTGCCTCCTAACTGAAGCGGCTTGCAGACCAAATGGTCAAGTGTAGCGAATACTTGATTGGAAGTGGCCTCTACAGGAGATGCAACCACAATGCCTGAAAGAACAGTCTCTGCCGGTAAAGCCTCCTCATACCAAAGCCCGCCCCTTGTCACTGTCTTGGTATCTTCCTTCAGTCTCGTGCGTGAAAACACTTCCGTGGCCGTATCAAGGAAGAAGGCGAGAATATCATTGCTCACAATGCACAAACGTTGAACCAGCATTCTCCGCCAGGCCGGTTCGTCGGGGAATATTTGTCTGCCAATCCACTCCGCCCATTCGCGGGCACAGCCGCCGGCTTCGGTGGACAAGTTCAAATCCTCCAGCAGAACCTTGTTATTTTCTGCTATGGCAGAATTATCATCAGACACAAAACAACGATCGATTACAGGATCAGGCACTTCTAAGGGCGGGCGGGAAACCTCTACGCTGTCTATATCACGGATGAAGCGGAGTAGAACATAAGGTGAAGTGACCCAAGCAAACGTTCCTACAACACTGCGAACCGGTAGAAGAAGCAATCTGAGATCTGAGAATGCTGCCGAGCCGGCGTGCTGAACGTTACTGTCAGGATCGGGGCCAAATACTGCTGTACGCATTTTTCTATCATCACAAGCATCACGTAATACGCCTTTGAGAGACGATCCAGGCAAATACGGCAGGCCCGTAGCCTTCTCACGGGCAATAGGAAGATCAATCACCCCCACACCCTGTCCGGTTCCTGCATGCAACGGAGAAAGAGCGTGGACAAATATAAGACGGGATTTCATTATGTTACCTCCTTTACAGGAAATTCAAAAAGGCCTCCAGAACATCTGGATTCTCTTTCAAAGGTTGAATCTCGGCGGCCTCTTCTTTCGTAAGCATTGCCGCGGCTGGGTGCCGTCTTTTGTCTTCTTTCAGCACCAACCCACCTGGCACATGCGCGACCCCTGTTCCTTCGAGTACCACTGCAAGGCCGACAGCTTGTCCACCTTCACACGCCAACGGACGCAGGATTAGGGGGCTTGCGAGGCGCTCTGAGCGATCCTCGCTGCCCTGTAAGGTTGTGGTAGGAGGGTCACCTTTCCCCTGGTCCTTGAAGTGAAACACAATAGGAAGCCCAAAGGCTGCCCGGGGGAACTTTTGCACCCCGGAGAGCTCATGAGCATGTTTATAGCTTCTAGCACCTGTCAATCTTCTGATCTCATCAGGTTCCGGCCATTGGCTGCGTCCGGGTTTACTGTGAGCAGCACCTCCATAACGCTGCTGGCGGAAGCATCTGAGCTTATTTGCCATATAATCCCAAGCCGCCTTAGAATCAGGGTGTTCATGAGTTATTCTCATGTTAGGACTTATGGATAGATGAGGAACGCCATTAGGCCACTCGCCGTCCGTAGTGTACTTACGCAAACCCTCTTGGATAGCGTGTCCTACATCTTGAGTTCTGGGAGGTCGGATCGGACTGCCATCAACAGCAGTTAATCTCAATGCTCCGAACCCTCTTCTTGTTCGCCCTCCAACACCTCCAAAAGTCTCCCATGCCCAGAGTGCAGCCTCAACTTCTTCCCGCTGGCTTCCGGGAAAGGTAACGGTTAGGTCGAATTTCACATTGTTCATAACCGGATGAATTACAGTGTTCATGCCATTACGTCTAATATTCTCTTCTTTTGGCTGCAGTGGAAATGCCACATATGGATGAGCAACATCTGCACGAGATCGCGCCACAGGGCTCCTCCGTTCTTTCAGTTCAAGGAGAAATGGCTGCAAAGCCACACCGGGATCTGTAACCTTTACAAATACCTCTACTTGTGAGGGCATTGGTTTCTCAGGCGTGCTTGCTGCACCCCACAACGTGTCTTCGGCCTTTTTCATCCTGCTCAAATCGCCGCTGAATCTCCCGCCCCGACTTGCACGCCACCAAAAGCGCAATTGACCCCTGATTCCCGAACCCCGGATAGCAGTGTCAGAATCAGCTCTTCCAATTTCAGCCCCACCTCCAAATAAGGGCGTTATCAGCTCATAGCTTCGAGTCTGTGTTATAAGGGGAATTCGCCGGTTATCAATGACTCGACTGTTTAGCCCAGGGTTTATTGCAGGCGGAGAGGCCGGTTTTCCATTCTTGTCAGTTGGAATCCTTCTCATGATTCAATGTACACCTCCATCCGTCGAAATGTCCCATCCCAGGTTCCCAGCGCAGCAAGACCGAATCCATCCAAGCGATCCTGTTTCCCGTCGCTGACACAAGACATCCATATCCTATCGACCCATCTTTCAATTGCGTCATCATTACCGCTGAGCTCAAGAAATAAAACAGTCCCTGCGGGTGCAAGCCTGCGCGCGGGTTTGGCGCCTCTCTTTTCCATGTCCCACCCCGCCGCAATGCACGGTCTACCTATGGCAACTGCCTGCAATCTCGGAGTTACACCCTGGACCTCGTTGAAGAGCCACGTAGGCTTCCAGCCCAACTCGAAGTACGCAGGAGTTAACAACACCACCCTGCAATGGCGGTGTCTGGCGATATGGCCTTTCAAAGGATCCGGGCAAACCGGCAAAGAGACTTTGCTTTTTCGCCAAGCAACAAGTCTCCGCTCCCCGCCTAGGAAGCCGAGACCGTTTCTTAATTTGGGCGCTTCAGTGGCAATTGACAGAGCCAATCTCCGTGCATCACTAAGATCCCGCTCACTACGGGACGCCGTAAACTCCAGCCCTCTCGTCTGAAAGAGGGCTCCTCTTTCCACGTCTGCGGCTCCCGTTTCAGGGTCTATGCCTGCATGGAACCGACCTTCCCTGGCCGACCCGTCATGTCCCATATCTTGCAGGTTGATTTCTTGCTCTTCGGGTTCTATAAGCCATTTTTCAAAGGTTTCCCAATACCAGTAACGCGGTGCATTCTTGCTGGGCTTGCGGAAATCGGGCCTTGGCATTCCCACAAGCGACAGGCCATGTGGAAGGTTCGTGAAAGTATCTGTGGCAGTTTCCAGAGGCACGAGCCTCTTAAGCATCGCTCCTTTCCTTTCGGGGGGTTCGAGTTCCAACAGCAACGCATCTGATGGTGCATGAACAAGCCACTGCTCTATATCCCCTGTCTTATTATCAAGCTCAACCAAAAGCGGCCCACGAATAGCGATCTCTTTCACGCGCGAGACCTCTTTTTTCTGAAACCGTCCTTCCGGATCTTGACCTTCTCTGGTTCGTACCGCGCCTGCAGTTGTTGAAGGAAACGGAAAAGGCAAAGATACGGCTTTGGTTCCGGGCACCGCTTCAAACGGGCGGCCATCGCGGAATATGAGCGGATCTCGAGGTTCAATAATCCAGACACTCATTTCTCATTCCCCTCTCCAAACGGTACATCTGGTAGGGCCGCTGCGGCTAGGTTGTAGGCTAACGCAAACTCCTGTGCGATAATCAGCTCATTGGCCAGCTGCATAACCGATAACTTGTACCTGCTTACAATATTGAGCAGCTTCTCAATTATGTCTTCATTAACCTTTCTGGAACCACGTTCCGTCCTCTTGCGACCCAGGATGCGTTTTACCTCGGCAGACAACACGCGCTGAAGAGAACTGTCGGGAATCTCCTCTTCGTCTTCCAGCATCATAGCTAAAAAGCGCAATTCGTAGGCTACTCCTCTAGGAAGCTCCCCTTCGCAGTAGAGCTGTATGAACCACTCCAGCCTTCGGTCAAAGGCTCCCCATGTCCCTCCTACTGTCTTTTCCGAACCGCCCCGTTTGTTTAAGGCAACTGCCAACGCGTTCTTTCCCTTCAAGGATTTCGCGTGCGCTTCAGCTTTGCGAGCTAACTCCAGAGCTTCTGACAGAGGTTCGAGATGGTGCACTATGGCCAGGCCTACAGATAATGTAGGTTGGACCGACATTTCGCCTTTCCGGCCTGGGACAATAAAGCTTGACATTTGGTCACGGAACGTATCAGCCAGAGCTCTTGCGCACGGAAGCGCTCCGTGAAGAGGGAGTAACGCCAGGACGTCATCGCCTCCTGCGTAGACCAAGCATCCTTTGAAGTGTTTTACAATCGGGCCAACTTCTTGAGCGAAAAGGCTGGCTGAACGGGACAAGGCCCTGTGCTTTTCGATGGATTCCTGGTGGTTGATGATCTTCCCCATATGATCGCCGTCAGCATGCAGCAATACATAGTAGGGGCCGGGTCTGTCTCCCTCGAAACATGTCTTCAAAAATACACGGAGTGCTTCCTGTGCCTGATTAAGCTTGTCTCCATCGAAGAACTCGGCCAGTCTTTCAGGAAACAGAAGATGACCGTCATTGTAGCCAAAAATAGGATGTGCCACGGGCACAGTGTCTAAGGCGTCAGGCCCTATTCCCAATAGTCTTAGGCTGCCTACATACTTGTCAACTGCGTCTCGGTGGCTTTCGTTAAGCCGCTCGAGCAGAGGCATTGACGCAAGATGCGAGGTGCTGAAAAAACGATCCCCTTGTCCCCGTCTGCCGTGTCGTTTCAGGAGTCCTATTCCACAAAGCCTTTCGCCGCGACGCACCCTGTATTTTTGCCGGAGTTCTTCTCTGCTCATCGTCTGGTAGGCAGTCTTCGGAATCACCGATTCACGCAACCCATCCAGAGATGACTTATCCTCCGAACTCCCCCATCTTGACGGAGTAAAATCGCGGGTCGCTTTCCTGGCTGCCATTAAGGCCTCCGCCTCGAGTCGGGTCTTGGCATAATCATCCCTCATCGGGGAAGAGACCCAGAAGAACTCGAGTAAGTCATCCACCTGCAGTTCAGCTACTGAACGGTCAAACCAGGCCACCTGCTCAACCCTGGAAAATGTTTCATTACTAAGCTTCCGTAATCGCTCCAGCACTTGGGTTCGAACAGCCTCGCCTAATTCTGCAGGATCCCTTCGGGTCCTGGCAACTATTCTGTTTGCGGCATTGAACTTCTCAGATCGTAGTTCAGACAGGCTCTGAGGCGCCGGAAAAATCAGGCTCCATTCGACATCTCCGCCGTTCTGTTCTACGATTTCCTCTGCAGCAGCCTTACTGAGTTCACTTAGCACCCATGAGCCAAACCACAAGTCCCGACTGCGGCGAGCCGACGCAATAAACTCCTGAACAGGTCCGACGTGAAAGATTACAAGGTGTACTTCGTCCATGATTCTAAACTCTCCCCCTTTCTGTCAGTACCAGACAAAGGCACAACATCGTATGGTCTTGCCGATCAATTCCTTGTATCTTGCTAAATGCACGAAATTGCACAACACATCTGTTGCACTCCTAGTTGACGTCGCATTAATTTCAACAGTCGCCGTTCCTCTTGAACGGACCTGCCTGTTTGGAGCGTAAGTATGTATCTTATTGGCTCTATCTTCACTTATTAGCAAAATGGAGCTCCACACAACTTTGCTAAACGATAGGCCTCAATGGTCATAGTCTCGGTACCTCCGGTGAGGTTAAAGATGAGTATTTTAGGCATCCAAGTCTGCCCGCTCATCAGCTTCCTTACCTCCGTTTCGATACCAACCATGCCATAGGAATCAATGTTCACAATCTCAAGACTCGAAACATCATATTCATCGGTTGGATCCTGCAAAACTGAGCATAAACATTCACCAACCGGCTTCGTCCATTCTGTTGACCAGTTCTTTCTATGTATAATAGCCTGGGTTCTCTCACCTCATGGATACTGCGATGTTGCTCCAAATGCAATTTACTGTACACACAGAAGCAATATCAGATGCATCTTCGTGCTGACCCCTGAAAGACCATTTAACACACATGGCAGAATAACTCAATTATGGATTCTATATCCAATTCGCCTAAGGCTAATGTGACTCCTTCAGATTCTGTGTAATTCTGAAAATCATTGTGTTTTGAGTAAGCTACCGACTTGTCGCCAAGAATAAGCGGAAAATCAACTATCCGGGGAAGGGGTTATTCTTGAAGACGTTCAACCCACGCTGTTGCGCTACCGTTCTTCAAGAGTATTTGGGCTCGGACGGGCTCGCGGAGTATATCTACAATACTGGGTTTCCATCCCTTATAGGTAGTCTATAAACACGAAAGATGCTGACGTAAAGACAGCATTGCAAGCTACTTTCCATCCCTTATAGGTAGTCTATAAACTCGTGAGCACTACGAAACGTTCATGCGCTACGTCGGTTTCCATCCCTTATAGGTAGTCTATAAACCCCAAGGCGCCTATTGCTCCGCTTAGAGAAGTTGCGGTTTCCATCCCTTATAGGTAGTCTATAAACGATAAAGTCTCAGCGCAACGTCGTGATCCTTCCGCAGTTTCCATCCCTTATAGGTAGTCTATAAACGGCGATCTATGTCGCCATTCGGGCCGCTACCCTCGGCCTGTTTCCATCCCTTATAGGTAGTCTATAAACAGAGAATTGTGCTTGACGCCGGCATGTCTGACTACGGTTTCCATCCCTTATAGGTAGTCTATAAACATATCTCCAGAACGGGAAAACGCATTGCAGAACATGTTTCCATCCCTTATAGGTAGTCTATAAACCCCGTAGCGGTACGAACGGGCAGAGCGTATACACTCCGGTTTCCATCCCTTATAGGTAGTCTATAAACTAAAATGGAAAACGGAAGTCGCAAGTGTGTTTTCCAGTTTCCATCCCTTATAGGTAGTCTATAAACTTCGTCGACCCAGGGCCTCCGGAGGTTGTGCATGAGGGTTTCCATCCCTTATAGGTAGTCTATAAACCTATATGAACCCTGAAATGCAGTATGTGAAGATTTCGTTTCCATCCCTTATAGGTAGTCTATAAACATAGTATACGAAGACGACCACGACCTCGTTGTGATTGTTTCCATCCCTTATAGGTAGTCTATAAACGATGTTACCACAGACGAATCCCGCTAGGTATTCAATGTTTCCATCCCTTATAGGTAGTCTATAAACGCTACTAGAGGTCGACCCGTCGGCCCAGGCGTTCCGGGGTTTCCATCCCTTATAGGTAGTCTATAAACGTATATCGGCACATCGTATCAGTGCGACGGTACGCGTTTCCATCCCTTATAGGTAGTCTATAAACCCGGCGGGCCATAGTCTCAGAAACCCTCGTGCCCGGTTTCCATCCCTTATAGGTAGTCTATAAACGAAAGAACCCCCGGCAAGCGCAAGCCGGAAGGGGAGTTTCCATCCCTTATAGGTAGTCTATAAACGTATGAAGTGGTAAACGAAAGCAAACCCACGTTCACAGGTTTCCATCCCTTATAGGTAGTCTATAAACCGCTTACGCGCCATCCTCACCCTCACCGGGTGCGATGTTTCCATCCCTTATAGGTAGTCTATAAACGCCCTCGGCAACGAAGATGGCGTCTAGCAGCGCGTGTTTCCATCCCTTATAGGTAGTCTATAAACCCGTTTTAGCTGCAATGTAGATCTTGGCCATATTATATTCTCAATATTCTTAATAACTCGCCATTTCTCAAGCCCAGCTAGAAAGGAAATGAGCTGATTCGCTTAGTTGTCGACCTCCCGGGGTTTTTGCACTACCGGAGGTCGACAACTAACAATAACAACTGCAAACCCTTCTGTTAATACATTCGGTACTGACGTCACTTTCCCTTTCAACGGTTGGCTTCGTTGGTACATAGATATTTGTTCTCATGAACACGTTATTTCAGTGAATGCAGACTCATAGCATCATATGATCAATTCCTGTCCGCCTTTCTCGAGGCCTATTACTTCTTTTGAGTAATACTTTGTTGTTCTGAGGTTATATATGATCACTGAATCCTCATCCATGTCCATGATATTCTCCAATTCCATCTTTAGCTTTTCAAGGTCAGCGGAGGAAATCTCACCTTCAAAAACAGAATTCTGGACCCAGTATAAGTACTCCCGGCATTTCTTAAGCATCTTTTGAGTCCTTGACTGTTCAACATCATAGACGAGAATTACAAACACTGTTTCACCTCACCACTTGGCCTGGTACGGACTGTATGGTTCTTCATCCATAAGATGCTTCTGTAATTTATATAGCTCCAATCGCAGGAGCCTACGATAGGAAACCTTTCTACCGCTTTCTTGATGTACCAAAGTTGCACTCAACTTCCTATCCATCTCCGTCACAAAGGTTTTCCGCCCGGATTCTTTGAGCAGGATACCACCCATCTCACTTTCAAAATCTGCCTCTGACAGTTGATTACGACCTATTAATGTAAATATGGTGCGATCAACAATTATGGGTTTGAATATTTCTGCAATATCAAGATTAAGAGTGAAGCGTCGAAAGTTACTTTCATGAAGAAAGCCAATCCTCGGATCCAGATGAGTTTTGTATATTTCACTCAGAATTGTAGTATATAAAATTGAATTTCCAAAACTGATTAATGTATTCATGTGGTTTCCAGGTGGCCTTCTAGTACGCTTTTCAAATGCGAATAATGGATTGTCTACTATGACATCAAATGCCTTATAATACAAATTCCGCATGTTTCCTTCAAACCCCATGAGTTCATCTGTGTCATTACATCCGGTTATTTTGCCTGTCAATTCCTCTAACGCAAGCCTTATCTCACCTATCGGCTTCCCACGCCTCTCATAGTACTTGAGCACTTGAATCATATTACTGGCAGCACCGGAAACGAACCGGCGTGCAAGTACCAGTCTCTTGTCATGCTCAAGGTAATGTTCTGCTTGTCGAAGTATCATGTAACCTGAGTTCAAGTGCTCCCTTGGATAGTAACTGCCAATGTAATAGCCATAGTAATTGAAGAAGTGTAAAATGATTTCTTTCGTTGCCAAAAACTCCAATAGCCTCTTATTTACCACAACCTCTCCAAACACCATTATTTCTCCTATATCTTGGACAGGCAAATAGCGTTTATTTCCGTCCGCAGTCTCAAAGAATACAGTATTCTGCTTACGCTTGAGCTTGCCATCTGAAAATATGAACACTGTCTTGCGCAATGGTCATTTCCCCTCCAAGTAAGTTCTTAGGCCCAGCACAGTTCCGCATAAGCGCAGTTTCTGCAGTATTTTATCTTCTTAGCTTTAGGCGGTTGTGGCAAATACACTATTTCTAGGATCTTACGTTTCGCGTTAGCAAGTTCTTCTATTGCTTCTTGTGTCAGTTCAACCCTCTCACGCCTCTTTTCTTTCGGGTACCGTAGCTCACCATATGCGTCTATTCCTCGTTTCCTAAGCTCATCCAGGTAAAACAAGAGTTGCATCCGAGCGCTATCCGCGCTTCTTGAGCTTTTTTTCACCTCGCCCACTACCAATCTTCCATCCTTTGTGCCGACAATGTCTATTTTCGCCGGACCAAGCAATACTTCTTTCTTTTCTCGCTTGTATGTATGTTCATGGATGAAACGGCCGAGGGTTATGCCGACATGATCTTGATCCGGCGCCACTTGGTGGGCTAACAACCAAACCTGGCGTTCACATATGTAGTAATACCAGACCAGTGTACCGGTGACGTAGACATCATGGGTCTCCTCCATTCACATCCCCCCAACGTATCCCTGATCAGATCATGATGACGGAGACTGTACCTGTGTCCATTCCTTTTAGATGTGCAAGGCCGGTCTCCTCTCGATAGTCATTTGTGTCAGCAAGTATGGCTATAGGACGTTCAGGATCAAAACTGATTCGACCTTGTGCACACTTTTCATCCATCGGCACAATGAAATGCTGCATCAGCGCCATAAACTGCTTCTTCTTATTGTAGGGAAGGCTTGCACGGAATCTGCGGTCCAAATATCTCTCATATAGTTGATCAAGTCCCTCAGGTGCGTAATGTTCCAGTAAACGCTTGACATGCGGAGCAAGCAGTTCTTCTCCAAAAGGAACATAAACGCTTACATGAGGATAATCCATGCCAAATGGATCTACACGCCCAAGAGCTGACCACCGGCCACACGCTGCTTCGATTAGCGCTTCAAGGGATGAAGTCCCTGTCGACCTGGTCATTAATTCACTGTAGTATTGGCTTAACACTTCCGAAGACTGATACTCCTGCCACGTAGGATATCTCTCCAGGCATACGTCTGTTGCATCCCGAGCAGGACCTGAACGGTAAACATAGCGTCTGGTGTCATCTTGTCCACCACGTAAAAAGCGAAAGACAATAACTCTTCCCAGGTTCTGTTCTGCATGCCTGTTCACCCTTCCGGCAGCTTGCACAATTGAGGAAAACACGGGAACAGCTCTGAATACTTGGGAAAAACTAAGATCTACACCGCATTCCACAATCTGAGTACATATAGCTAATACCGGCCGTCCCTGGCGAAGGGCTTCCTTAATCTCTTTGATTCGAACAGCTTTATGCGGGGCGGTCATCGATCCTGTCAGCAAGAAACACGTTCCTTTTGACAGAAGGGGAGAAGCACGTGCGTATATCTCATACGCATCGCCTACAGTATTCATTATCACCGAAACTGAGCCGACGGCATCCAAAGCTTCAATTGCCATATGCACAACTCCGTCTTCATCCAGCGGATATTCAAGCAAGTCCACCTGATACCGTGACGGAGCATTAAGACATGCCGGAGCGAGAGGGATCGGTTCATAGGAAAGCCCGGGCTGAAGAGGAGGTAGAGTAGCAGTGGAAAAAAGTAGTTTTGCACCACATTTTTTGATTAAGGCTTCAACCATAGTCAAGAAGACCGTCCAGGCAGACCTATCAACTACTTGGGGCTCATCAATTATTATGAACGCCCCGTGGAGAGCCTTAAGTCTCATTGTATGCTGTGCTCTATCGGGAAACAACGCGCGAAAAAGCTGATTGAGAGTCGTAGTAATAACAGGCGCAAGCCATAGATCAAGCATGGCCATTTCATCAGTGTCGGCAAAAGAACCGTTACCGGTATCTTTATTCTTGGTGTTAGTTAAAGAAATAGCAGACAGATGGTGGTGTTCTAAGACTTCAAGCCCGGTGGCGCATTTAATCTCGCTTGTTGCCTGGGAAAGGATTGATAAGTAAGGTGCAACATAAATGATACGATTACACAGACCTCTTTGACAGGCTTTCATAGCCACTCTCAAACTTGTTAAGGTCTTTCCGAGCCCGGTAGGCAAAATGAGCGTAAATATGTCTTCTGATGAGAAACGCAAGAACTGATCCACGCATTGATCTTGCACTTTCTGGCGCAATTCCGTAAGAGAACGACTTCCTACGTGACCTGAAAATGTCTTTGCCCGAACTGAACAGTGATTAAGCAACATCGATTCCGCTTGAAAAGCGATATCCCGCGTAATACAATTCTCGTTACCTGAAATTCCGGCAGCATCCAAACGGTCTGCTGTGATGAGGCCTGACGTAGACATTCGCACCGAAAGGTCAGCTGCTTTGTGAAATCTGTTCTCCTCTCTGCTCAGTGCCGCCCTGAGCTTAGATTGAGATCTGACAGCCCACATTTCCCAGGTCTCAGGTGCTTCTTGCAGCCATTCGATAAATTCAGCATCATATAGCCTGACTCCGGGAAAGTACAAGTTGACGAAATCAAATAACCCACCCATATCACATTCTGATACATGATCAAGAGAAAGTGTAAATGCCCATGGCGGTTCATCTTCTATATCGCCCAATTCTCCATGATGATCGTATATGTCCCGTGAGATATGGAGGATTTTGCGGCGCATCTCCAAGAGTTCAGCTCGATTGAGATCCCATGTCTCAAGGAGTCTGGAAGCAGCGTACGTAAACACCGCGGAGCCGAGGGGCGCGTGGTTCACAGATGGAAACCTCTTTCCCCCGCTCCCTTTCAGATGTCTGATATACTGCTGCCATTTCCACCTAGCCTTTCCTGCATCATGAAGCAGTCCGCCGAGGAATTGAAGTGCGGATAAATCTTGATTGCTCGGATTGCCCCATCCAAACGCGGTAGATAGTAAGTGATCTCGAAGAGTATTTCGGGACCCATCTGGATTGTCCGGGCGTGCAATGCATTCTTCGAACGGAATGATCATGATGATCACCAAAGAGTCGTGATTACCGCCACATCAAGTGCCAGGAATACATAGGGTTTTTCGTCAAGCTTTGAAGATTCGGCACACTTAAAGACCACCGGGCCGGCATTGCTATCATAAATAACGTTAACAGTCCCTTCGAAACTCCTGTCTTCAATCCTTTTGTATTGCATACCGCCGACCCTGCCGTATTCTGCGCCGTCAGCAAATACAAGTTCCCGGATAGCATGACTCGGAACCACAGTGACAGATTCAAGAATCACCCCAGGGTCAGGTTCTACAACTTCAAGATCCCTGATTTTTGCATTGTATGGAAACGTAAGACAATATGCACTGCCGAGATAAGTATGATAGATGCTGCTGCCGGATGAGATCATCCGAAAGAGTTCATCCATGTGAGGACCCATGTAGAAAATGCGGTAATGCGGCGCTACAACCAGTTCAACTGACGTAGGTCTGTTAAACGTTCCCTGAGAACTGCCGAGCCATCCTTTCCCAAGCATTGACATCTCTTGTGCAACAGTCCTTACTCTCGAGAGCAGTTGAATACCTGTAAAATTGTCGCCTTCCAGAGAGTCCCTTCCGATAATGGATGCACAAAGCCCGGCGAGGACAGTCCGTGTAATGAATGGATATGTAGCATGAGTTACAGTTGTATCAGGCCTGCGGAAATGTGCAATATCGCCTCGAAGGTCAAATGAAAGAACCTTCAAAGGAACCTGCCTCCCTTCAGCCGTTAGAAATGAGAGACTTCTCCGGGCAATTCACCGATAATGTTGGCTCCTTCAGTAACCCACCGGCGTACTCTGGCAATCTTGTCGCACTTGTTAAGAACATCTGCAAGATCTGTAACATCTAAAGATATATCTTTAAGTGATGTCGGTGGATTACCCCCAAGCCATACATCACGTCCGGGTTCCAGCCTAATGTGATCTTCAAGATATCCTAACCTGAAAAACGGGTCATCATATTCTACATGCAACATTAGCACGGGCTGCTGCAAACCGCGGCCCCTAGCCTGACGATTTAATGTGCCGAGCCAGAGCCCTTCAAGAAGTAAATCCATATCAACTTCTGATAGCCCTGTATCTTTGCTTATTGTTGCGTTTATCACGCCGGGCATTGCAAAAACCGCAAAAGGAAGTGTATAGCTTGTCCATATGGTGCCTTGCGCTTTGCCTATTTCTTCACCGCTTTCAGATACTTCGATATCCTTACTTGGCATAACCACCGTCCCTTGAACGTATTTGGTTTCAACCGGATGAAGTGAATGAGCCCATCCGAACTGTACAGGCCCGGTTTGGTTGAAAGCCACACCCTTTACACTGTAGACCGCACCGAATACGCGGATGTCAAAAGCGGTACTCATTAGAGCTTCCTTGACGTTTTTTTCATCATTACGTCCGGCTTTCTCAAGAATACTGTTAGCCAGGCTTTCCCTGCCCATCAGTTTTCCGTCTTCCCGTCTCTCCTCACGGCAGAAGATAAAGTACTGTTTATTGGGGCCGCCGTCTGCATATTTTGCCTGCACATAGTCACGAACGTCTCGCTTTATACTCACATCCGAAAGAGAGATTCTTCCGTCATCTTCCCCAAAAATCCGCCTGGCGTCGCTTTCATTCAGTGGATCCCTATTTGGGATACCGTCTTTTACGCACTTAACAAAGAGGATTTCACCGTTTCTTATTGACACTGATTTTCTCCCCTTTCACGCTGTTCATGCAAGGGCGTCTGATGCAGCACGTTGCTCTCTGGCAGCAACAGACGACAGGTTATATCCGGACCAAAAAGCAGCCATGAAACCGTGCCTATTACTCATCACCTGGTCCTCCATTCTGGAATACTCAGCAAGCACGATCCCCAGCCTGATTCTAAAATCCTCAGACAGATGCATGTCTACTCTTCTGCTCACTTCTTCCATACGACCAAGCCCGCGCCTGTAAAGCACATCAGGAGTCAGATCAGTTCCGAAGGTCATGACACGATGCTTAAGGTAATCCTTACCCTTGTCGCCTGACTTACTTGCAACCCAGTACTGTCTTGAAAATACACCTGTAAGGTATCCACATCCGAAACCAAGTTCTTCGACATTCTCAAAGCACATATCTGTAGGTGGCTCCTTGGCCATCATATCCAGAAGCGTTCTCCAATCTCGCATAGCGCTCTCCGCTCCCCCTTTCTCCGACACCATGATCTCTTGCCGGTAAAGCCTGAGAAACTCACGAAATGTAAGATAAAATATGACTTCGCCCTGAAGAATATCTCTGCTGTCCGGGAGTTGGCGCGCCAACTGTCCCATTCGAATGGAGCTGTTTGATACAAATCTTTCGTAGCTGAGATTCGCTCTGTGCAATGCAGAAGAAAGCGTGTCCCATAAATAAGGACCTCCGTAAGCTACTGTGAGCAAATAAGGCAAAGATGAGTATCTTGATTTCAAGAATGCAGCCTCTTTGTCAGATATCTCTCGAGCTCGTACCGCCATTGCTACGTTCAGGGAGGCTTCCGCGATTTCCCTCACAAGTTTTGTGAGGCTCCGTGCTGTTGACGGCATAACATCTTCAATAGTGGCTCTTAAGTGAATATCTCCCCGCGATACGTTACCGCTAAAGTATATAATGCTTATTCTGAAGTCATCCTTGCTCAGTTGCTCCGGGATGAAGGTCTCCAGGCCTGCAATGGAACTAAGATGCACATCTGCCCCACTGCCGTTTGACTGACTAAGCATATATGAGATGGCTTCAGCAAATTCCTCACAGTCCGGGTCTTCTAAAAACGTATCAAGAATGGGTAGGGCTATTGCAGTACCGTATATACGTTCAACACTCCCACCAGCCTTTGAAGTCTCCTTCCCGCGCGCGCTTGTCACAGGCGAAAAAAGCTCTCGGGTAAGCCATGTGTCCATAGGTGTTGAAAGCTTCAGGAAAACACTCGCACCATAGGATAGAGCCTTATAACACTCCTCGCACAAGGCAATCCCATGTACCATTTGATCAATGCCTGTCGTTCTTGATCTTGTCGACAGCCACGATGAAGGAAACGGAAATTCCCAGGTTGGAGTCATCCAAGGCCATGCCTTACAGTATGCGGAAATGGTTCTTCCGGAATTATCACAGAAAAAACATGAAGCGTCAGGCCCTACCTTTTCACCGCCTTCGACTCCTTCTTCTATTTTCGCCTCCCAAAACGGTTGAATACATCTATCGAGCCTAGATACAATATGCCTGCCTTTTTCCAAAACAGAAGATCCGATATACGCCAGACGGGGATTCCCCGAAGGAACAGAATCTTCAAGACCGAAAGGCCCATCTTCAGTTGTTTCTGCCAGAACAACAAGACCTAAAGCGTTTGCTGCTTCATCTATTCTTGCCGATTGAACAGCCAGAGAAAGGTCGCTTGCAACTTTTGCTATTTCTAATTCTGAAAGGCTAAATCCGGGGGTCCTTTCAATTCGGGGAGACAAGAATGACATACATAGTTCCACTGCCTCTTCTGAATCCGCACCTCTTATGGCTCTCACAGTTCTATCGTAGATAGGGTATACCGGCAGACCGTATCTGCCTTGAGGCATCAGCGGATTGCCCCCTTTGGGCAATACAAACGGAGCGCCAACCGCACGATCAAGATCTGGCTCAAACACCTTTTTCGATGACTTTCCGACTTGTTGATACTGACCCCATTCCTGTGCCGGAAGGCATGCTGACTGAAATACTCCGTTTCTACGGCTGATTTCAATTACATAAACTCGTGCAAGGAAGTTCTTCGCAGTCGGCTCTGCAACATCAGTTATCTGACGAATAATCTCTCCTGGTGGCAAGCCTCCTTGAACAAGGGGTCTACCGAGCCTAATAAGGGTTTCTATAAGCATCAAATCCCCCCTTATCCTTGCAGATATTCTGAATTGCTTAGTTTACTGACTCCACTGAATATCAGGTAACAGTTTTCCACTTATGAGCATATTGCTAACTAATGAACCTATTTTGTATTACACTATATTGCTATTAATACATGTTTTTACACATGTTGATATTATTGTATAAATTTACACAAAATCTGTCAACCACATCAAACTTATCAACTTTGGCATTTCCTTATAAGCATCCTTGGTTTCCATCCCTTATAGGTAGTCTATAAACCGCTACCCTGGGGCTTGAGGTTTTCGTTGCAGAAACGTTTCCATCCCTTATAGGTAGTCTATAAACGTGGGAGCAGCGGATGGTTGCACGAGTTCGACGTGGTTTCCATCCCTTATAGGTAGTCTATAAACTGGGAAAACCATGCTTCAAACAAGAGCAGAAAGGAGGTTTCCATCCCTTATAGGTAGTCTATAAACCTTCACTTGCCATTCTGATTCTCCTTTCAGATTTTTGTTTCCATCCCTTATAGGTAGTCTATAAACAGTACTCGGGGCGATCACTATCGGTGGGGGACAGGAGTTTCCATCCCTTATAGGTAGTCTATAAACTATCATGCCGGAAAAAGAATCACGCTTAATGCCGGGTTTCCATCCCTTATAGGTAGTCTATAAACGCCCGTCCCGTAAGATTTACCTCCATTAGTGCCAAGTTTCCATCCCTTATAGGTAGTCTATAAACCCCGTGGGGATGCGGGCGAGGGGGATTTTTATATTGTTTCCATCCCTTATAGGTAGTCTATAAACTATACCGGGGCTATGCCCGGTTTCGGCTTATTCCTCGTTTCCATCCCTTATAGGTAGTCTATAAACAACAGAGTAGGCGAACACATCCACAAGGAACGTTCGAGTTTCCATCCCTTATAGGTAGTCTATAAACGCTGCTTCTGTCAGGCAAGGGTTTGTCTACTACTCGGGTTTCCATCCCTTATAGGTAGTCTATAAACCTTATGGCCATATTCGCAAAAAAGCTCTTCGTCCTCCGTTTCCATCCCTTATAGGTAGTCTATAAACTTTACAACCCGGAACGGAAGCGACTTGTCGATCTCAGTTTCCATCCCTTATAGGTAGTCTATAAACGATTTTGAGCTTGATGTTTCTGACGCAGAAATGAGGGTTTCCATCCCTTATAGGTAGTCTATAAACGATCTCGGGGGCTTTTGGCTCTGTTGGTGTTGAGGCGTTTCCATCCCTTATAGGTAGTCTATAAACATCAGTGCGGGCAAGTAATACAGCTAATAGACTACCGGTTTCCATCCCTTATAGGTAGTCTATAAACGACAGGATAACCCTTGCTTGCCCTGGGGAGATGAGTTTCCATCCCTTATAGGTAGTCTATAAACCGTGCTTCTGGACGTGCCTGCTGCGCCCTGCACGGTGTAGTTTCCATCCCTTATAGGTAGTCTATAAACCCGTTTTAGCTGCAATGCAAATCTTGACAATATTGTATTCTTAATATTATCAATATTGCAGGAATATTTGTTCCCAGCTAGAGAGAGAATGAATCTTGTCTCTTAGTTGTCGACCTCCCGGGGTTTTTACACTACCGGAGGTCGACAACAGAGAATATCCTGTGTCCGATTCGTTGATGTAATTCTATTTTAAGTATACCAATAATGCAATCATTGTCCAGTATTTACCTGTATTCCTGAGTAATTCTAAGTAGCTGGCAGAAAATACAAAAGGCTGCTGTTGGCTGAGATGATAGGATCAAGTCGTATTGTAGGGGGATCCTGTATCATGGTTACTCACGATATAGGCCTTTTGGGAAAGGCTGATAGGGTGTTTGCCATGAGTGATGGAGTGCTCACAATGAAAGATGCGATATGTTAGTGAGTTGGTTTTTCCCGAAAAGATGTTAGGTCCGAGACTGCAAGACCTCTCAGTCAATTGTGCTCTGTCGGGATGACTCCCGTCAGCCTACTATCTTAGCATGTATTCAGGTAAATTAAAGTGGCAGCAGCCAAGCGTACTCAGCCACTGCCACTCCATGATCCATAAGCTATTGCCTACAACTTGCAACTCGTGCTAATACCCACCGTTTTACTTTACAACAAGCTCCAACGGAACAGGTATGAACGCATCCACCTTCACGCCTTCAAGGATCTGCTTTGCAGTATCCACTGCCATGCTTCCCATAACGCGAGGCTTCTGTGCAACTGTAGCGACTAACTTGCCGTCTTTTACTGATTTCACTGCATCGTCTGTAGCATCAAAACCAACTATCTTTATAGCTGACAGCCTGCCGGCAGCTTCCACAGCCCTCAGTGCGCCAAGCGCCATCTCGTCGTTGTGGCAGAAGATACCGTCAATCTCCGGTTGAGCCTGGAGTATGTTCTCCATAACTGTCATGCCTTTCGCTCTGTCAAAGCCTGCTTCTTGTCTTGCGACGATCTTGATGTCAGGGTACTTTTTCATCACTTCGTTGAAGCCTGTCCCTCGGTCGCGTGCAGCAGAGGTTCCCGGTATGCCCTCGAGCTCTACTACTTTCCCTTTATAACCCACCAGTTCGGCTAAGTACTCCCCGGCCATTCGACCGCCTTCCACGTTATCGGATGCAATGTGGCAAACGACTTCCCCGCCGTCTGCACCTCGGTCAACGGTAATTACCGGTATCTTCGCTTTGTTCGCTGCTTTGATTGCAGGGACTATGGCTGCAGAGTCACAGGGATTGACCAGAATGATACTGACCCCTTGCTGAATGAAGTTCTCTATCTGCGACAGTTGCCTGTTAGGATCGTTTTGCGCGTCAGCTACAGTAATGCTTAACCCCGCCTTATCGGCTGCCTCCAAAGCTCCGTCCCTCAAATCCACAAAGAACGGGTTATTGAGAGTAGAAACTGCCAGACCGATTTGGGGAGCAGCAGCACTGGTCATGGAAGCAGCGGCACCCCCTATCATGAGCACACACAGTAACATTGACAACGTCCTAGTCAACTTCATTATAAATGCCTCCCTTTTTAGGATACTGTTAATCGCCCGGGAACTCTTAACACGCCTGCACTACACCGGCATTATTCCATTATTCACCTGAACTCTCCAATCACTCCCCCTTCCTGTTTCAACAGTCTATCCTTAGAAAAGACCTTCAACTCCCGAGTACAAAATGACATTGGCGTACGGTCTGAATTCACCGGTCCTGACAACTGCCTTTGCAGACTCTGTCAGTTCCTTCAACTTAGAGTGGGGCACAAACTTCACTTTGTCCTCGCCCAAGGCTTCTGTCACAACTTGGACCGCCTGCAGGTTTTCGCTCGTTGCTTCCTCAGCCATAACCGCTTGTTCAACTTGTAATTCATTGACAATGGCATGGAATACCTGACTGAAAGACGGCACCTCTCTCACCAAAGATAAGTCTATCCTCTCAACTCCCTGCGGGACGGGGAGTCCTGCATCACATATGACAATTGAATCTGTGTGTCCCATACTAGCTATGGCTCTGCACAAAGCGGGATTGATTATGCCGGATTTCTTCATTATTCACAGTCCCCTCATTTTGATCTTCTCACCTTGAATCAGCGGTGCTGTGGAACGCTTTGTCCATAAGCACAGCCGCAAGAATCACAGCGCCCTTTGCCACATCCTGATAGAATGGGGATACATTGAGCAGGTTGAGTCCGTTTGCCAGCACTCCTATGATGAATGCACCTATGAGTGTTCCCCGTACTCCGCCCTCGCCTCCGGACAGGCTCGTCCCCCCGAGGATAACTGCAGCAATAGCATCAAGTTCATATCCTGCCCCTGCGGTAGGTTGGGCAGAAAGCAGTCTGGCCGTTAAGATTACTGAAGACAATCCTGCCAGAAAACCGCACCACACATATACCAGCATTTTGTTTCTTTCAACGTTTATTCCCGACAGTTTACAAGCCTGCTCATTTCCGCCAATAGCATAGATGAGACGTCCGAATTTTGTCTGGTTTAGGACGAATCCCACAACTACATAGACTGCAGCCACAATCAGCACAGGCACCGGAATTCCAGCTATGAACCCACCGCCTATCATGTCAAACACAGGGGAATCAACCAGTAAAGGCCTGCCTTCTGTATAGACAAGGGTAAAACCTCTGGCAAGCGCAAGTGTCGCCAGAGTAACGATGAATGGCGGAAGCTTGGCATATGAGACAAAGAAACCATTGACAGAGCCGATCATAAGCCCGACTCCCAACGCTGCAAGCACAGCCAGCCACGAATTGCCGGTAGCCTGCAGCGCCCCTGCTGCAAGACATCCTGCCAAGGCTACAGTCCCGCCCACCGAAAGATCTATCCCCCCGGTGAGAATTACCATGGTCATCCCTGCAGCCAGTGCTCCATTGATCGCTACCTGCCTCATTATCGTTAAGAAGTTCGAAACGGTAAAAAATCTAGGATTCAAGAATGAAAGCGCGATAATCATAGCCAAAAGTATGAAGGCCATCCCAAAACGTCTGAGAACATCGATAACAGATTTAGGCTCCAACAGCGCTACCCCCAGTCGCCAATCTCATTACCGCTTCCTGCGTGCATTCTGCACCGGTCAGCTCCCCTACTACCTTGCCTGAATGCATCACCATGACTCTATCGCTCATCCCCACAACCTCCGGAATCTCCGAGGATATAAGGAGGACCGCCTTCCCGTTGCAGGCCATCTCTCCTATGAGTCTATAGATCTCAGCCTTTGCTCCCACATCTATGCCACGCGTAGGCTCACACATAATCATCACGTCAGGGTCAACAGCCAGCCATTTCGCAAGAACGACCTTTTGCTGGTTGCCCCCGGATAAATTCATTACAATCTGCTTCGGGGACGGCGTTTTTATATCCAATTTTGCTATCTTGTCCGCCACAATGCTTGCTTCCGCTTGGTGAGAAAGCACACCCATATGGGAGACATTATCCAACACCGTGAGGGTTATGTTCTTTGAGACGGAAAGCAATTGAACAAGACCTTCTTCTTTTCTGTTCTCGGTTACGAGGCCTATACCCGTCCTCACGGCTTTCCCGGGAGATGATATTTTCATAGGCTTGCCTTTTAGGATCACATCTCCGCCATATATTCGCTCTATTCCAAAGAGGGCTCTTGCAAGCCTAATCTGACCTGCGCCCATGAGCCCTGCAATTCCAAGGACCTCGCCTTCGTGAACCGTAAAGGATATGCCCTGCCCCATGGGATCCAGAAGCAGGTTCCCAACTTCCATTACAGGCTTGCCGATATCAACCTTGGGTTTGTCGTACATGCCTGTAAGCTCACGGCCTACCATCTGCTTAATAACTTCATTCCTGGTAAAATGCGATATAGGCGAGCTTGAAATTACACGCCCGTCTCTTAGAACAGTAAGCCTGTCAGATATCCGAAAGATTTCATCAAGCTTATGAGAAATATAAACTACAGCCATACCCTTTGATACGAGGGCCTGTATCACGTTAAACAATCGATCGACTTCCACATTGGACAAGGCAGCAGTAGGTTCATCCATCACAAGAATACGGGTCTTCCTGGACAAGGCTTTAGCCACTTCCACTATTTGCTGCTCTGCTACTGTCAGTGAACGAACAGGTGAGGAAACTGAAATGTCCACGCCAAGATCGTCCAGGATCTCCCGGGCTCCGGACGCCATCGCTTTCTTATCAACTAAGAATCGAAGCCCGGGCCTTGAAGGCATGTCCGATAGCATTATGTTTTCGGAAACAGTCATCTGCGGCACAAGCGTAAACTCCTGATGTACCACGCTGATGCCGTACTCGGAAGCCTGACGCGGTGAATTAATATCAACAGGCTTACCTTCGATCAGGGTTTCACCTGAATCCATACTGTAGACACCGGCTAAGATCTTTATGAGAGTGGACTTTCCGGCTCCATTCTCACCGACCAGCGCGTGCACTTCACCCGGCCATAACTGAAAGTCGACTTTGTCCAACGCCTTTACCCCGGGGAAACTCTTCGATATGCCCTGCATGGCAAGGAGAGGCGTATCCTTGTTATCACCCATTGCCATCGCCTCTTTTCTCGACCGACAAGAATTCTTCCACTTCGACACGGGTTGGCAGAGAAGGTTGCGCTCCGAGTTTAGTCGTAGCAAGTGCAGCAGTTGCCTGAGCAAAAGATATCAACTCTACGACATTAATTGAATTTCCCAAATGCTCATCCAGCGCACATGCTAAAGCCCCGACAAACGCATCACCTGCAGCAGTGGTATCCACCGCATCAACCTCGTAGGCAGGGAAGGAAAGGCCGTTACAGTCAAAAGAACCTACATACACACAACCCTTATCTCCCAAGGTGATAATGACATGGGCGCCTGTCGCTTCAGCCAGCCTCCCGGCGGCTTCTGCGGCAAACTCCCGACTTAGGTCCTCGCGCATCCTATCCTCGTCGAGCTGATCCCATCTGCCCAAGAGACGGAGGAGAGATATTGCTTCCGTCTCATTTGGGATTAACCAATCCGCAAAGGTTAATATCTCAGGCTTAATCGGAACCATGGGCGCGGGATTGAGCACTGTCATAGCATTACACTTTCTTCCAAGTTTGAGCGCCTGGAAAACAGCTTCCGTCGGTGTCTCCAACTGCACCACAATAACATTCGCCTCTTGAATTCGAGTTTCGGCAGCTAACACATGCGAAGGTTCCAGCGCAAAGTTTGCTCCCCTGTTTACGACGATAGTGTTCGTCCCGTCCTGAGCTACAGTTATGTAAGCTGCGCCTGTTGATTCTCTTGAATCAGCCTTCACCCCGGAAATATCCACTCCTGCCTCTTCCAGACACTCAACTAAAGCACGGCCTGCCGCGTCTCGCCCTACACGACCTACCATGTATACGCTGGATCCCAACCGCTCGGACGCAACCGCCTGGTTCGCGCCTTTCCCTCCCGGAGCAGTGGAGTATCCGGCTGTAAAAACCGTCTCTCCCCGCTTAGGAAGGTTTGGAACCTGCAATATGTAGTCCATATTAAGACTTCCCACAACCACTATGCTCACGCCAAAGCGCCTCTCCTTTCCACAGTGGAATCCCTGACAACCAACATAGGCTGTAGAATCTCCTCCAAGCGTGGCGCCTTTGGTTCAGACATTCGCCTGATTACCGTCTCTGCGGCAATCCAGCCCATTTCGTATTTAGGCTGGGCAATAGTCGAGAGGCGCGGACGCATTACTGACGCAATATTGATGTCGTCGTATCCCATGACAGCTACGTCAGTAGGGACACTGAACCCGCTCTCCTCCAGGGCTGTCACTGCGCCTACCGCCATTAAGTCGTTTGCTGCAAAAACTGCGGTAAATCCATTCTCACCTCCGCGATCGACCCTGTTCATCAAATGACACATTGCTTCACGTCCGCTTTCCATCCGGAAGTCCCCTTCAACTACCAATTGCTCATCAAAGGGAATACCCTTAGACACGAAAGCATCTCGGTATCCGCGAATACGTTCTTGGGATGTAGCAAGCTGCATCGGACCTGATATGAAAGCAATACGAGTGTGTCCCAGACTAATAAGATGATTTGTGGCTAACATTGCGCCTGCGACATTATCAGTTTTCACAATATCGTAAGAATCGCCCAAGTCCCTGTCGACTAACACCACTGCAATTCCGTCATCTAAAAGCGTATTTATCCTGGATTTTGACGGCACGCTGACAGCAAATATCACACCGTCCACCTTTCTGGAACGAAGCATCGTAAGGTAATCAGACTCCTTACGCGAATTGCCGTCAGTGTTGCAGAGCATCACACAATACCCATTGTCAGATGCATAGTCCTCAACACCCCTGGCAACCGCAGGAAAAAACGGGTTAGTCACATCGGGTAACACCAGCGCTATCGTGTAGGTCTTGCCACTGGTAAGGCTGCGGGCGTTAACATTCATATGATAGTCCAATGCCTTGGCTGCAGCCATTACACGTTCCTTCGCTTCCTTGCTCACATACCCACTGCCATTCAGCGCACGAGAAACAGTGGCAACTGACACACCTGCTTTTTGCGCTACCTCATATATAGTGCTTATCGTAATTCACCACTCTCTTAATTCTTCAAAGAAATAGGTTTACTCTCACTGCATTCGCAAAGTTGAGCAATCCTCAAAAGCGAAATAACACACGAAAGATATCAAGAATTACTTCACAAACCTGTCAGGCCAATACGAAACCAAGAGTGTAATAGGTTTCACATTATGTTTCAGACCAAATGCAATATTCCCGTATAACTACGCTACAACTATGTGTATGCGCTTACATATATATTCTGGTTCTTTTTCAATATTCCTTCTCCGGGACAGACAACTTGTTATTGCCATATTATTCGTATGAGAAAGCCTACGAAGGAAACTCGCAGGGGGTGTCGCTGCAGCAGCCGATGAGGAACAAGCGCTGGCTTTCTGCAAGGCTATTTACGATCGGGAACCGGCGCACGGGATTTCGTATCAGACTCCGTCGGGCTTTCTCACGGAATACACTGTAGGTCAGGATCTGAAATTCCCCCGCGACGTACTCCGGGATAAAAAGGACCCAATCGGGGTCAGTTATATGCTACAGTCATACTCAAGTAAACGGGAACGTCCTTTCAGGGGCAATTGAAGCTCGATCCTCCCGGCCAATTGTACGGCCCTATTCAGGGTCAGGGTCAGGGGAACCGGATGATATTCTCGCTTTTCATCGGAGGAGCGTACAAGGAGAGTTCTATATGGAAAGGGTCGCCGGAAAGTAGGATCAGATATCCTGATATAGCAGCTTTTCCACGGTTTTTTGGTAGAATAACTATAAAGCGACTTAAGACACGACTTGAGAAATGCAATGCGGGAAAGACGCCTAAAGTCAGGCTGCTCCGCTGCAAACCAGGGGGATCATTCATGGCAAAAAGAAGGCCTCCTTTTAAGGCAGGCGATGAAGTAGTTCTTGAGATTGAGAACTATGCAAGTCAAGGTGAAGGCGTGGCCAAAGTCAACGGATTTACAGTCTTTGTCCCGGGTGCGCTTGCCGGGGAGAAGGTCAGAGTCTCAATTGATATGGTTAAGAAAACTTACGCCCGTGCTTACTTGCTTGACAGAGGAATCCTCATCGCTTCACCTGAGCGCACAGAGCCCAGCTGCCCCTTCTACCCTGACTGTGGCGGATGCCAACTGCTTCATCAAAGCTACAAGGGACAGCTTGCCATGAAGCAGCAAAGGGTTATTGATGCCTTATCAAGGATAGGCGGGATCACTGATATTACCGTCCGCCCGATAATCGGTATGGCAAACCCCTGGCATTACAGGAATAAAGTCCAGTATCCCTTTGGAATACGCAACAGCAGAATCATTGCAGGATGTTATGAAATGGGCACACACAGGGTGGTCGAAACCCCTGACTGCCGAATCCAACACCCTATGAACAACCGGGTGGTCCAAGGAGTCCGAAAGCTTACCGAGGAATTTGGTCTGTCAGTATATGAAGAGGAGACCCATAAAGGACTCCTCAGACACTTATTGGTAAGACGCGCATTGGGAACAGGTGAAATCTCAGTGGCTTTGGTTACCGGTGACTCACATTTCCCTGGAAGTAAGGAATTCGCGGACAGACTTGCCGATGAGTTCCCTGACGTCAAGAGCATAGTCCAAAACATTAATCCTGCTTATGGGAATAAAGTCCTTGGAGATAGAAATATCGTCCTTTGGGGAGAAGATGGAATAGTCGATACTCTCGGAGACTTCGAATTCAAGATATCGGCTACTGCTTTTTATCAAGTCAATCCCGTTCAAACCCTGATTCTGTATGAAAAAGCACTGGAGTACGCCGGACTTTCAGGTAAAGAGAAGGTCCTTGACGTCTATTGCGGTGTGGGAACCCTGACCCTCTTCCTGGCCGGACAAGCGCTGGAAGTCTATGGAATAGAAGCTAATAAGAATGCGATAGAAGACGCTACCGCAAACGCAAAACGCAACAGAATCGACAATGTCCGTTTCATGGCAGGTCGCGCAGAGAAGGTCTTACCGGATCTGGCCGAAGCCGGGATAACTTTTGATGTGGCAGTTGTGGATCCGCCTCGGGCAGGCTGTCAGCCTGAGGTGCTTGAGGCGCTGGCAAACACCGAGGTGCGACGAATCGTCTATGTGAGTTGTAATCCCGGCACACTGGCAAGAGATTTGAAGGATCTGACGAAACTAGGCTACAAGGCAGAAAAAGCCCGACCTGTGGACATGTTCCCCCATACTTATCATGTTGAGTGCGTCACATTGATGTCAAGGGTTAAGAAATAAAGAACTAAAAAGCTTGTAAATAAAGGGTTTCCAGACATTTAGCTTTTCTCGAGGCCGATCTGCCGGATGTGGCAATGTCAGGAAACCCTTATTTTTATTGTTTGCGGGAACATATCAACCACCCTGAAAATTAATAGTTGAGTTACCAGATTAGATAACCCCCTTTTTTATAGGGGGTTGAGGATACAGGATGGATGTAAATCAAATAAAAACTTATCAATAACTTATATCAATGCGATATATTATAAAAGTCGGTTCATATCTTCATCAAACTCTTTACGTCTTAAATCCCTGTTAAAGAAATGGAATCCCCAAATCCTGTAATTATTGTCGTCTGCAAATTTAACTATAGGAATCGCATTTGACTCAAGTTGCAATAAAAAATCTTCTTTCCAACTATCATTTTTGACAAGGTGGGTACCTTTCGGCTCAATAAATATCTGTAGTTGCTCATACCCATTAACTTTAGGCGAATGTAAAAATAATAGATAATCTGGTTCGAAGCGTTCACCACCATCAAAAGAATATATTGCTAATTGACGTTCATTTCGTATTAGATAAACTTTATCATACTTAGCTTTTAGTTTATCGACATACTGCTTAAAATACGCAATAAATGCTTTTTCTTCCGATGTTCCATAGTTATCTTCAAACACAAACCAATCTTCTTTAGATAAATCAAGCTTCCAGGCCATAGGAACAGTATTATCGTTTTGTGAAACACCTAAGCCTCCATCGGTAGGATTAGTATAATTTACCCGCTTATCTTTAAATACCTCTCGAATATATTTTGCCATGAATGTTTTAGAACCTTCATAAGTTTCTTCAATATTAGAGATTGAAGTAGCTATTTTTTTCAAAACATTGACGCAAGCCACATAAAGGATAGCAGGTGAAGGATCCTCATATCTTGATGTAATATCTATTTTTACATTTCCAAGATACTTATCGTCAAAGATAAATTGGTTAATAGATTTTAATTGTGGGAAATAGCTTTTTAGTCTATTGAACTTAAACACATCATACTTACGAAGAGCTCGATGTACTATCGAATAATTAATCCT
>Ga0208824_1000826_pt1 | contig 30691 bp, 19 predicted proteins | sample AD_JPNTR3_MetaG_FD_184447 | JGI IMG/M metagenome (GOLD analysis project Ga0208824, IMG submission 184447) | Active sludge microbial communities of municipal wastewater-treating anaerobic digesters from Japan - AD_JPNTR3_MetaG (SPAdes) (version 2) | ecosystem: Engineered > Bioreactor > Anaerobic...
ATCTGGGCGTCTTCTCCTTCTAACATTTATTTCGTAGGGTATAAGGGTTCGATTGTCCACTACGATGGTAAGAATTTCAGGAAGTTAGAGAGCGGAACGACTCTGGATATTCGGGATATTTGGGGCGCCAAAAATAAACGTAGCGGAAAATGGGAAATCTTGGCAGTTGCATCCAACGATCAGGACAAATGCCTGCTTCGCATTCAGAATAATATAGCTACTAAACTCTCCGTTACTGGTCTTTCTAATATTCTGGATGGCATATGGTTTATTCCAAATTATCAATATTATGTGGTAGGCGCCGGAATTCACTATAAATCCAAACTGGATGATTCTCCCTGGAGTTGTTATTCCAGTGGTGAAGTTACCAGTTATCAATCACATAGAATATCAGGTGCTGGAATAAATGATATTTTTGTAGTTGGTAGTTATTGCGAAGTAGTGCATTATAATGGTTCAACCTGGTACAATTACAGAAATGAAATTCCATTGGCAGGTGGAGCATTTGGAGGTATATCAGTTAAAGATAACCTTGTCGCCATATCTGGATATATTGGCAGGGAGGCCATCGTCATTATCGGTAGAAGGCAATTATGAAAACCAATTAAAAACTAAATAACAAATCAATTAAAAGCTTGAAAAGAGGATGCTATGAAAACGAAACAGAATTTATTAATTATAGTTTTTATTTCTCTTGTTATCGTTTCATGAACTTAAAATTTATTTCAGGTACTTAAACCTGATACTAAAGAGGGATTTGCGATAAATCGACTTGTGCCCCACTATCAGATCGGATTGTTCCTTTATAATCCGGTTTGGATTTATAATTGTCGGTTATATATTTCAGTAGTCAGGATATTGACTTCCGGAATTAGAAAGAATAATTCCTTAAACAAGATTTTAACAACCTGTTTCAGCATTTTTTGCCCTGATATTCGGGAATAAGTCCTGAAATGGAAAAATAAAGAAGCAAAGGAGAAAAAAATTGCAGATTAAAAAGCCAATCAATTCCCGCGCTTGACTGTAATAGCAGTCCGGGCGCAGGATCTATCCGCCAGTGGCGGAACACAACGGTTGAAATTACGCTAAAATGAGTGTACTTTCAATTGTGAAAAGAACAAAATAAGGAAAAACGATGACCACTGCCAAGAAATTTAAACTACTCCTGAATACTATGATTGTGACTGTTCTATCTCTACTTTTATTCCTTTCCAGCTGTCCCGAAGAACCGGATAACTATGATGATTCCGATACCACCAGCCACAACTTCATCTGGGAAATTGACACGCTCGGGCTCTATGGCAGTTACCTGAATGACGTTTGGATCGTAGATGAAAATAACATCTGGGTCGTGGGAGAAATTAATATATCCGATCCGGATTCATCCTGGAATGGCACCGGACGCGAGACCTTCAACGCCGCCCATTGGAATGGTGAGAAATGGGAGTTGATAAGGATTCACAATTCTGCTCCACTTTATAGTATATGGTATTTCGATGATAATGACATTTGGGTCAGTTCGGGATTTCCTAAACATTGGGACGGTCAGCAATGGACTATGTATCATTTGCAAAATATGGGACTTAATGTTAGTGTAGAAAAAATCTGGGCGTCTTCTCCTTCTAACATTTATTTCGTAGGGTATAAGGGTTCGATTGTCCACTACGATGGCAAGAATTTCAGGAAAATGGAAAGTGGAACAGATACCCAAATCACCGACATTTGGGGCACTGGTGCCCATCATATCTGGGCTACCGCGAAATCAAATCAATTGGATGATACACATCCCAATGGGTATGAAAGCGTTACTCTATTCTGTAACGGCCAGCAATGGACAAGACAATACGAATCACCTATTGGTCATACTACAGAGAAAAGCGCCACTGAACTTAAAGGCTACATGAATTCGGTATGGGCATATAAGGATACGGTCTATATTTCATCCAATTCCGGACTCTGGAAGGAATCCATTAAGAAAGGCAAAGGTCAACTGATGCATGGACCCGATAATCGTTTGAACGGCTATCCATTTTTGGTCCGCGGCACCAGTTATAACGATGTCTATGCCTTTACTCATTGGGGCGAATTCCTGCATTACAATGGCAAGACCTGGAACCGGGATTTAAGCCTGGACGGGCTCAACGTCAGGAACGCCAGTGTCACGAAGGATATGGTGGTAACGGTTGGAGATATGCAATTCAGGTATATTATAATTGCCAGAGGGCATCATGTAAAATGAAAGGGATTAGACATGAAATGCCTCAAATTATTTATGACTTTATCAATATTGGCTAAATAATCCATGTAGAATGGGAAAAATTAATGCTATGCCTCGAAGTCAAACGGTATGGTTATCACACAACAAAATGCCAAGCATTTTTTTATTCTCAATTTAAATGGAAGGCTGGCAAAGAAGACTATATGGCATTAAATTGTAGCAAGTCATTAACATTTTTTGAAAGAAGCCAATCATGAGAAAAAAACCGTTATTTTTATTGAGTATATTCTTATTTGTTACTTTTATTGAAAATGTAAATGCACAATGGGAAAGAATAGAAGGATTGTACGGTGGAATGATACTTGGAGTTACAGGCGATAATCCTACGATGTATGCAGTCTCAGCTACACGCCTGTTATCCAAGTACTATTTATATCGATCGAATGACATGGGAATTACCTGGGATAATACATACTTGGACGTTACCAATTATTATGATGTTGCCGCTAAGGATTCTGATATCTTTGTGGCATTTGGCTACCCAACAAATAACCATACTTGTTTAATACATTCATCGGACTATGGTAGAACCTGGGAAAGTATCAATGGCATTTTCGATTCTGTCTACGTCCAAAGTATAAGTATTAAGGATTCCATGGTAATAGTCACTAATCCTTACGCCGGTTTATTTTTCTCAAAAGATAATGGTGCAAATTGGTCAAGGTCTGATATCAATAATCTGCCTGAGGGTAGACAGATATGGGATATTGCTTATTCAGATTCAGCAATATTCTTATCTGCTGAGAATTGCCTGTACCGATCTACAGATAATTGTGTGTCTTGGGATCAAATTTATGAAGGAATTCATGTGATATATTGTATCGCCTCGAATGGGACTAATTTAATCTTAAACACTGATTATGATTTTTATATCTCCTCTGATGATGGAGATTCGTGGACCAAGTTATCTTCTCCTGATCTTGGATCGACTGGTGGCGCCAATAAATTAGTTTACTACGGCTCGCATTTATATTTTACAAATATCAGTCAATTGTTCCACTCGGCTGATAGTGGAAATAATTGGACAGAGCTTAAACTAGGAATAGATTCCTCTGAGATATATAGGGATATTTACATTGACAGTTCAGGTGTATATGTAGCAACGGAAAGAGGTATGATATACTCCACTATTGATGGTGTCAATTGGTCTTACATGGATTTGAGTGGCATTACCTCAAGATCGGTAGAAGAGTTTGAATTTTGTGGAAATAGTATATTTACTTTTTCGGTACCACCCACTCCTTATCTTGGAAATATTTACTCAATGAGTACAAATTCATGGAAACCAATCATCACTGATCCAGAGTTATCCCTCTCAACTTTCGCAAGTTTTGGAAATAACCAAATAATCGCCGGATGTCGAAACGATACCAGTGTACTTTGTTATAATGCAAATGAAGATATATGGAATAAAGTAGGTAATGTTAAAACGTCAATGATTAGGTCAACAGGAACAGAATTGTATGCCATCATTGATAGCATCCCTTATTACAATAATATATATAAATCGACGGATGGGGGGTATACATGGGATCGACTTTTAATAGATGATAAATTCGGGAAGTTTACAAATATTTTTATTGATGATGAAAATATATTTGTAACCAAAGATATATACGATTTGCCTACCCTGGCATTATTCAGATCAAAAGATTCTGGAAATACATGGGAATTTATCACCGCTGATACTTTCCAAATTAATGCTGTGTTTACGATCGATTCAGTTATGTTTATGGGTACCGAATCCAGCTCTTACAACCTGAATGGTTTATTAAGATCTCTTGATGGTGGTAAAACCTGGGATAATATTTTTCCAAATAAGAGTATATCGTCAGCATTAAAAAGGGGACATAATTTGATATTTTCATCAGGCAATGAAGTATTTAGAATGGATTATCTGAACAGAAGTATCCTAAATATTAGTGATAGTCTAATGGGGAATATTAATCAACTTAAAATTAATGATGATTACTTATATGCTGGAACTATCAGGGGGCTTTGGCGAAGACCATTATCAGATTTTATTGTAGGCACTCATAGAGACAGATTTTCTACTATCACAGATTATGCTCTTCACCGAGCCTATCCCAATCCGTTTAATCCGAAAACGACTTTTCGGTTCGATCTCCCCGAAGAGACACACGTCGAGATCGTGGTTTACGATCTGATGGGTCGCGAAGTCTGGAAATCAGCCAAAACACATTACTCCGCCGGAACCTATTCAGTTGTCTGGAATGGCGTCAATCAATCCGGCCAGCCGGTCGGGACTGGAATGTATATCGTCAGACTGAAATCACCTAGGTATTCTGCTACTCAGAAAGTATTACTTATGAAGTAGTTCCGCTTAAAAATTCTCTCTGAAGTGTTTTCTACTACGAGGGTTTTATTTTTACCCGTCGAATTCCTCTAAACCGATTTTATCCGCCGGGCAAAATTGGTTTCTGATACAGCCACAGTCCATCCCATAAACGACGGCGTATCGCAATCAATAATCATAAATGACTACCAACGAATGTTGAGTAGCCATTGAATAATGTATTTTATCTTCTCTCTGCTATATTCACGTACTCACGTTCTGGAGTAACGTTTTTATATGCCGGTCGAATAATGCGGCGCGACTGCGGATTGAGTTCTTCGAGACGATGGGCGCACCAACCAGCCAGTCGGCTGACGGCAAAAATCGGAGTATAAAGCTCCGGCGGAATTCCGATACAAGAATAGACAAATCCCGAGTAAAAGTCAACATTGGCACAGACGATCTTAGATTTTTCACGCCCTTTGAAATCGGCGAAGATCTGAGGGGCAAGTTCTTCGACCAAATTATAGAGTTGAAATTCCTCAAGACGATTTTTCTCGGTAGCCAGTTCGGCGGCTTTACTCTTTAAAATTTTCACTCGCGGATCGGAAAGGGTATAAACGGCATGTCCAAATCCATAGATTTTACCGACGTGATCCCCGACTTCTTTTTTCAATATTTTCATTAAATAATCAGCCACAGCATTCCTGTCATCCCAGTTTTTCAAACTTTTCTTGATATCCGACATCATTTCCATTACTTTGCGATTCGCGCCGCCGTGATAAGGTCCTTTCAGAGAACCAATAGCCGCCGCAATTGCCGAGTAGGTATCGGTCCCAGTAGAACTGGTTACTCGTAAGGTGAAGGTCGAGTTGTTTCCACCGCCATGTTCAGCGTGAGTAACTAAAGCCAAATCAAGCATATCTGCTTCCAATTTGGTATAACGATTGCTCTTAAGCATATATAGAAAATTTTCGGCTATGCTTAAATCTTTGTGTGGATGACGAATAGATAAGGTTTTTTGCTGATAGGCATGTCGGTAAGCATTATAGGAATGAGCTACTATGGTCGGAAATTTGGCGATTAGACTTAGCGATTGACTGATAAGATTTTCTACACTTCGATCTTCCGGTTGGGGATCGTTGGTATATAACGCTAGAACCGCCCGAGCGAGCATATTCATCATATCACCACTAACCAAATTAATCAGCATTTGGTTAGTGAAATTTTCAGGTAATTCGCGCTGTTGGGCTAAATATTCGGAAAAATATTGCAATTCGGAGCGATTCGGTAGTTCGCCAGCTAGCAGAAGATAACAGATTTCTTCAAAACCATACCGATTTTCAGCCTGAAAGCCTTTGACCAAATCATCCAGTTGATAGCCACGATAGAGTAGCTGACCTTCGATCGGAATTACCTGACCATTTTCCGTACGATAGCCAACTACATCGCCGATGCGGGTTAATCCGACCAGAACTCCCGTGTGATCTTCATTACGCAGGCCTCTTTTTACATTGTACTTATCATATAATTCCGGGTCTATCTGACTGGCTTTTTGCATTTTTTGGCTTATGGATTGTAACATTGAATTTGACATATTAAGTTCCTTATAATCGCTACTTTATATTTATTTTCAGGATTTCATCTTCTAATAAATCAACGAATTCGGTGGTGCCTACACAACGAGCGCCGTTGACATTACCGAAAATATCTACGGTACCAATCTGGCGAATAAATAAGTTTGCCATAGCCTTTTGCAAAAGGTTGGCAGCTTCTGACCACCCCATATATTCCAGCATCATTACTCCCGACATAATCAGTGAGGATGGATTGGCGATGTCGTGACCGGCGATATCAGGGGCCGTGCCGTGAGTTGATTCAAAAATGGCGCGTCCGGTTTCAAAATTGATATTCGCACCCGGTGCCAGGCCGATTCCACCGACCATTGCCGCCGCCAGATCGGAGATATAATCACCATTCAAATTCAGAGTAGCTATTACCGAATAACGAACCGGATTGAGCAGAATATCTTGGAAAAAAGCGTCCGTGATCATATCCTTAATCAGAACTTTGCCTTCGGATCGCGGAACTAATGATCCTGCTGGAGCGCCACTCTTAGCCGTGATACAAGATTCCGCAAATTCGCGTTCAGCCAGCTCGTATCCCCAATTGCGAAAGCCACCTTCGGTATATTTCATTATATTGCCTTTATGAACCAGCGTAACCGATGGCAATTTATATTTAATGGCAAAGTTAATCGCCGCTCGAATAAGCCGCTCAGAACCGGGTTTAGAAACCGGTTTGACTCCTAAAGAGTTTTCGCCAGGGAAACGAGGCTCCGGCGCTTTCAATTTACCAATCAGGAAATCTTCCAGCAGACCGGCTTCCAGCGAGCCGCGCATAAATTCGATTCCGGTATAGAGGTCTTCCGTGTTTTCTCGAAAAATTACGACGTTCAAGAGCTCCGGTCGTCTGACTGGTGTAGGCACACCCGGAAACCAATGCAGAGGTCGAACGCAAGCATAAAGATCAAGAGTTTGCCGTAAAATAACGTTCAAAGAGCGGCGGCCTTCAGCGACCGGCGTTCGTAGAGGACCTTTCAAACCGATAACATATTGATTCAAATCCTGAAGGGTTGCGGCTGGTAATGCTTCACCATTCTGATTCAAAGATTTATCGCCTGCTAAAACTTCGCGCCAGACGATGCGTCGCTCAGCGCCATAAGCCCGATTGACAGCCGCATCAATCAACCGCAGAGTGGGCCGGCAAATTTCGGCTCCAATCCCGTCACCTTCAATAAAAGGAATCAGCGGAAAATTTGGAACCTGAAGCGAACCATTGGCGAAAACTATTTGTTCATTGGACATATTAAGCCTCCCTAAAATTAGAGCTTCTGGGAATTGTTTAATCTAAGATAGTTCAAGGCACTGCCAGCCCAAAACCATTCTATTTGTAACTGGCTGTAGCTATGCTGTAATTGGATTGTTTCGCTTTCTCCATTCTTATGTTGGATAATCAAATCCAGCGGACGTTCGGGAGCAAATTCTTCAAGGCTTTGAATACTAAATTCGTCATCTTCCCGAATACGTTCATAATCAGCGAATTGCGTAAAGGTTAAAGCCAGGACTCCCTGCTTCTTCAAATTGGTTTCGTGAATACGGGCAAAAGAGCGCGCAATTACCGCTACTACTCCCAAATAACGCGGCTCCATCGCGGCATGTTCGCGCGATGAGCCTTCACCATAATTTTCATCGGCAACTATTACCGATAATTTCTGGTGGGATTGGTAGCTTCTGGCGACATCAGCCACCTTGGCATATTCGCCGGTCAACTGGTTAAGGGTTTCGCCCAATTTTCCGCTAAAGGCATTACGGGCACCCAGCAGAAGGTTATCGGAAATTCTGTCCAGATTGCCGCGGTACTTCAGCCATTCACCAGCCGGAGAAATGTGATCAGTAGTGCATTTACCCTTTACTTTCATTAAAAGCAACAAATTCTGGAAAGACTGGCTGGTTGGCGCGGGAAATGGTTCCAGTAAACGTAGCCTTTGAGAATGCGGATTAATTTTAATCGTAATATCCGGTTTATGGACAATTCTTGCCGGAGTGCGGCTGGTCTGGATTTTTACGGCTGGCAGTTCCTCACCATCAGGTGGTTCGAGCTGGTAACGCTTGCCGTCTTCGCTGATTAGAAAGTCAGTCAAAGGATTAAAGTTTAAATCGCCAGCCAATGTTAGAGCCAGCACGATTTCCGGCGAAGCCAGAAAGGTGTGAGTTTGCTGGTTGCCATCATTTCGTCCGGCAAAATTGCGATTAAAACTGGTGATAATAGAGTTTTTTATTCCCGGCTCGCAATCATCCCGTTCCCACTGACCAATACAGGGGCCACAGGCATTCGCCAGAATTTGAGCTTTTAACGTTCTAAATTCATTCAAAAATCCGGCTTTTTCACAAACCAACTTGACCCATTGGGAACCCGGATTGACTAATAATTTTGCACGGATAGCGATTTTATGGCGATTTGCTTGACGGGCGACATCTGCCGCTCGGGACAAATCTTCATAGGAAGAATTGGTGCAAGAACCGATTAAGCCAGCTGATAAATGAGCTGGGTAGCCGCTTTTCTTAATGTGATCTCTCAACTGCGAAAGCGGTACTGCCGTATCAGGTGAAAAGGGTCCGTTGACATACGGTTCCAGATTATCCAGGTCTATTTTGATCACTCGATCGAAGTACTTTTGGGGAGTTTGATAGACTTCTGGATCAGCTTGGAGAATTGAGTTGAAATCCGCCGTAGCGGCTTTTGCGATCTCCGCTCTTCCGGTCAGAGTCAAATACTCTGCCATTTTAGCATCATAAGGAAATATTGAGGCAGTCGCGCCGCATTCTGCCCCCATATTGCAAATTGTGGCTTTGCCGGTACAGGAAAGATTAGCCGCGCCGTCGCCAAAATATTCGATAACCATACCGGTAGCACCTTTAGTGCCCAGCATGCCGACTAATTTCAAGATCACATCCTTGGGTGAAGCCCAGCCATTCAGCCGCCCGGTTAACTCGACTCCGATCAAGCCGGGCATTTTCAATTCCCACGGCAAGCCAGCCATCACATCTACGGCGTCAGCCCCACCGACGCCAATGCCGAGCATTCCTAAGCCACCGGCATTAGGCGTATGCGAATCGGCTCCGATCATCAAACCACCCGGAAAGGCATAATTTTCCAGTATAATTTGGTGAATTATGCCTTCACCAGGCGGCCAGAAACCAATACCAAATTTGTAAGCGGCTGTTTGCAAAAATTCATAGACTTCCCGATTTTCTCGACGCGCCCTTTTTAAATCAGTAACCGCGTCGTCTTTTGCCACAATTAGATGGTCACAGTGAATAGTAGTCGGGACGGCTACTTGTCGGCGACCAGCATTGATGAACTGCAATAATGCCATTTGAGCGGTCGCATCCTGCATAGCGACCCGATCAGGCCTCAGGTTCACATACGATTCACGGGGTTTCAATTTCGATTGAGGTTGTTCAGAAAACAAGTGCCCGTATATAATTTTTTCCGCAAAGCTTAGCGCCCGGCCAAGTTCGCTTCTTAATCGGCTAACTCGTTCAGAAAATTCGCGGTAAAAATTGTTTATAAAATCAACATCCAATTAAAATTTACTCCCCATTCTGATAACATTCCTTAATGAACGTTTCTCTATAATTATAAATATTTTTATTCAGGATTAATTTTCTTCAATAACTCGGCAACAATACGGTCGCCCATTTCAGCTGTGCCAATTTTATGACAACCTGTCTGCCAGATATCAGCCGTGCGATAACCGGCTTGCAGGACATCGGAAACCGCTTGTTCGATAGCCATTGCGGCTTCATTCATTCCAAAAGAATAGGTCAGCATCATTGCCGCACTTAAAATCTGGGCGATTGGATTAGCGCTATTTTGTCCGGCAATGTCCGGCGCTGAACCGCCACCCGGTTCGTATAACCCAAAAAGACTTTCCGCTAGGCTGGCGCTGGGCAACATTCCCAGACTCCCGGCAATTGCGGCGGCTTCATCGGAAAGAATGTCGCCAAACATATTTCCACAAAGCATAACATCGAACTTAGCGGGATTCTTAACCAATTGCATAGAAGCATTGTCAACATACATTGATTCCCAGATAACGTCCGGATACTGTTGAGCGACTTCCGTGACAACTTCCCGCCAGAAAACCATCGTCGTCAATACATTGGCTTTATCAATGCTGGTAACGTGTCGTCGGCGTTGACGAGCGGCTTTGAAAGCCACGTGCGCGATCCGCTCAATCTCGCGGCGGGAATAGATCATAGTATCGAAAGCGACTTCCTCAGCACCATTGCCGCGTCGGCCTTTCGGCTGGCCAAAATAAATTCCGCCGGTCAGTTCGCGCACTACCAATATATCAAATCCCTTCTCGGCAATATCCTGGCGGAGAGGTGAGGCAAAGACCAGAGCCGGGAAAAGTTTAGCCGGACGTAGATTGGCATATAAATCGAAGGTTTTGCGCAAACCGAGGAGGGCGTTCACTTCCACGCCGCGCCATTTTGGGCTGAATTGTTCCTCTACTGGCCCGCCGACGGCGCCGAAAAGAATCGCATCGCTATTACGGCAAATCTGGAGTGTTTCATCCGGTAAATGCTGACCGTATTTCTCCCAAGCCGCTCCTCCCACGAGCGCTTCGCGGAACTCGAATCGAATTGCGCTTTTCTGTTGAACAGCGTTCAGCACTTTCAGAGCTTCATTCATTATTTCCGGACCGATGCCATCACCGGCTAACACGGCAATTTTCTTTACTTCCATCTAAGCAAGTTCCTTTTTAATCTGTTCCATAAGCCCTCCCGCTTCGATAATTTTCCGGGCAAAATCGGGGAGGGGTTGAAATTGATAAGTCTGTTTCTTCGTGAGATTGACAATCTTGCCACCGGCTAAATCAATTTCGAGGCGATCGCCATCCGAAATTTTATGCACCGCGCCCGGGCATTCAATCGCTAAGAAACCATTATTGATACAGTTACGGTAAAAAATACGAGCAAACGAATTGGCTATTACAGCTTTAATTCCGGCTCCACGCAACGCCCAAACCGCATGTTCGCGGGAACTGCCACAACCAAAATCGTCGCCACTGACAATAAAGTCGCCGGGCTTGACTTTTTTTATAAAATTGACATCAATATCTTCCATAGCGTGCTCAGCTAATTCGGTTTCTTGGTCGATATTCAGGTAGCGCGCCGGGATAATTTCATCGGTATTGATGTGATCTCTGGCATAAACGTGAGCATTTCCTTGCATAATCAACTCCTACAAATATGGCCGCGGGTCGGTGATTTTGCCAGTGATCGCCGAAGCCGCTACCGTCGCCGGACTGGCTAAATAAACTTCCGATTTCGGACTGCCCATCCGTCCAACAAAATTGCGGTTGGTCGAGCTGATACAACGTTCGCCAGCCGCCAGAATTCCCATATGTCCGCCGAGGCAGGCACCACAAGTCGGCGTGCTGACGGTAGCTCCTGCCGACATAAAAATATCCAGTAATCCTTCGCGGTTTGCCTGTTTCCAGATTTCAGTGGTAGCCGGTACGACGATCATCCGCGTTCCCCGCGCGACGGTACGATTTTTCAAAATTTGGGCGGCGATCCGCAAATCCTCGATTCGACCATTGGTACAACTGCCGAGATAAGCCTGATCAATTGGAATAGCGGACACCTCGCGTACAGGCTTGACATTGCTGGGCAAATGCGGCAAAGCCACTAGCGGTTCTAAATCGGAAACATCAATTTCGATTGTACGATAGTACTCGGCGTCGCTATCGCTATGATAAACAGTAAATTCATCGGTAGTGCGGTCGTGGACGTACTCCAGTGTTTTAGCATCGGGATTAATAATGCCGGATTTGCCACCGGCTTCAATCGCCATATTGCAAATTGTCATTCTTCCTTCGACCGATAGTTCATCAATTACTTCACCACAGAATTCCAGAGCGCGATACAGCGCGCCATCCACACCGATTTGTCCGATAATTTTCAGGATAATGTCTTTGGCGTAAACGCCATCCGCCAGGCGTCCTGAAACAACAAACCGCATCGATTCTGGTACTTTGAACCAGAGTTTACCAGTTGCTAAAGTTGCCGCCAGGTCGGTGCTACCGATACCGGTAGCGAAGGCGCCCAGTGCGCCATGCGTGCAAGTATGACTATCGCCGCATACAATTGTTTTCCCGGGCGTCACAAAACCCTGCTCCGGCAGAAGGGCATGACAGACACCATGACACCCAATATCGTAAAATTGAGTAATGCCCTGAGCCTGTGCCCAGCGGCGAATTCGAGCCACCATTTCCGCTGACTTGATGTCTTTATTAGGTACGAAGTGGTCGGGCATAATGACGATGCGCGTCGGATCGAAGACTTTTGGAATGGCGTATTTTTCCAGCAGTTCAATCGCCGGTGTGGTAGTAACATCGTGACACATTACCGTATCAATTTTGCAATCAACCAATTCACCAGGTTTAACAAATTCACGGCCGCTATGCGTTGCTAAAATTTTTTCAGTTATGGTTGCGCCCAATTTATTCTCCAAATTATTAATTCAGACCGTGTGGGGATGGATTTTCTGTTTACTACTAAGCGCCTTATTTATGCCTTTGATAATTCCCATAGCGCTGGCTTTAATGACGTCCTCGTTAACGGCGCGGGCGGCAAAGATATTCCCCTTCTGGTCAGCCAATTTGATCGAAACATCGGCTAAGGCATCTGTACCGCCAGTAATGGCTTTCAGGCTATATTCAACCAATTGTAGAGAGGGTCCAATTACGCTCCAGATAGCATTGCTGACAGCGTCGATCGGACCGTCGCCGGTAGCCGCGCCGATTTTCTTTTCACCGTTAACGACTAAACGCACTGAGGCGGTTGGAGTCAAGCCACTACCAGTCGTGACCGTAAATTCTTCTAGCTGAATATGTTGCTCTTCGACCGGCAATTGCATAGTGACATCGCGAGCTATAGCGAGGATATCCTCGGCGGCAATTTCTTTTTGCTTGTCAGCTAGATCTTTCACTTTACTGGTAATCTGATTGAGTTGGTCCGGATCGGGACGAAAGCCTTCCGCCTCAAGTAAAGCCGCCACGGCATGTTTACCGGAATGTTTGCCGATTACTAAGTTTTCACCTTCCCAACCGACTTCTTCCGGGGTCATAATTTCATAGGTCTGCCGACTACTCAGAACGCCATGTTGATGGATACCGGCTTCATGTGAAAAAGCATTTTGTCCGACGATGGGCTTATTACGCGGAATACTCAGACCGGTCAAATTGGCTACCAAACGACTAGTCTTGAAGATTTCGCGGGTATTGATCCCAGTCTCGGCATCGAAATAATCTTTGCGGGTAACCAGGTTCATAACGACTTCTTCAAGTGCGGCATTTCCGGCGCGTTCGCCGATTCCATTAATACAGCCTTCCACTTGGGTAGCACCAGCCCGGATAGCGGCGAGCGAATTAGCTACGGCATTGCCCAGATCATTATGACAATGGACGCTGATAACCGCTTGCCGAATTGCCGGCACCTTATCAATCAGGTAACGAATCCGTTCGGCAAATTCCTCCGGTTCAGCATAGCCGACCGTATCGGGAATGTTAATGGTTGTAGCGCCGGCTTCCAGGGCGGCTTGCACGATTTCACACATATATTCGAGGCTAGTTCGGGCACAATCTTCGGGTGAAAATTCAACATCGGCACAATATTGCTTTGCGTGACGGATAGCTGAATAAGCCATTTCAATCACTTCCGCCCCGGTCTTATGCAATTTTTTCTCAAGGTGAATATTAGAGGTAGCGATGAAAGTATGTACGCGCGGTTTGGCGGCATATTTAACAGCTTCCCAACAACGATCTATGTCGGTTTCGTTAGTGCGCGCCAGACCGCAGATAATCGGACCTTCTACAGTTTGCGCTATCTGTTTTACGGCTTCGAAGTCGCCTTCGGAGGCAATTGGAAATCCGGCCTCGATGACATCCACGCCGAGATTGGCTAACTGCCGGGCGATGATCAATTTCTCAGAAGCCGTCAAAGATGCGCCGGGACTCTGTTCGCCATCCCGCAGAGTCGTATCAAAAATTATAATGCGTTTAGCCATATTAACCTCCGTCTATTTGGAATTCTTTTGACGTTTTTTCATTAAATAATAAGAGATGCTCTCCGTTAGAGCTTGCCAGCTGGCTTCGATGATATTTTCCGAAACGCCGACGGTGCCCCAGGTTTCACCATCGGAGGAAGATTCAATCAGCACACGAACCTTGGCGGCTGTCGCTTGCTGGGGATTCAATACGCGCACTTTGTAATCCGACAATTTCATCTCGCTAATTTCGGGGTAGAATTTAGTCAGGGCTTTCCGGAGGGCATTATCGAGGGCGTTGACCGGACCATCGCCTTCAGCCGCAGTATGTTCGATGGTATTATTCACCTCCATACGGATCGTGGCTTCCGAGCGTTGTTCGCCATCCTCATTTTTCTCGAGAAGGATGCGGAATCCTTTCAGCTTAAAAAAATCGTGATATTCGGATTTAATTTTGCTGATTAAAAGTTCCAACGAACCTTCTGCGGCTTCGTACTGATAACCGAGATGTTCAAGTTCCTTTAATTTGGCAACAATTTCGGGAATTTTATCCTGATGCCGTTCGAGATCAATATTAAGTTCTTGCGCCTTGAAGATAATGTTGCTCTGGCCGGATAAATCCGAAACCAGCACGCGACGACTATTGCCGACGCTTTCGGGCTCGATGTGTTCATAACTGCGCGGGTCTTTCATCACCGCACTGACGTGGACTCCCCCTTTATGGGCAAAAGCGCTTCTACCAGTGTAAGGCAAATCATTAGGGTGAGCCAGATTAGCGATTTCACTGACATATCGCGAAAGCGGAGTCAGCTGTTTCATATTTTCCGACGGGATACACTGATAACCGGCTTTTAACTGTAGATTCGGGATAATCGAACACAGGTCAGCGTTACCGGTGCGTTCGCCATAGCCGTTGATGGTGCCCTGGACCAAGACGCATCCGGCTTCGACAGCCGCTAAACTATTCGCCACTGCTAGGCCACTATCATTATGAGTGTGAATGCCCAGAGGCGCGGTGATCTTTTGACGCACTTCGGAGATGATGCGACTTATTTCTGAAGGTAAAGCACCACCGTTTGTATCACACAGAGTAATCAAATCGGCACCGGCCGATTGAGCGGTTTGCAAAGTTTGAATGGCATACTCGGCATTATCTTTATAACCGTCGAAAAAATGCTCAGCGTCGTAGATTACCTCTTTGCCCTTGCTTTTTAAATAAGCCACGCTTTCGCGGATCAACTCGAGATTTTCCGCCGGTGTAATACGCAGAGCCTTTTCGACATGCAGAATCCAGGTTTTACCAAAAATCGTAACTGCCGGAGTTTCCGCCTTAAGCAAATTGTGAATATTCTGATCATTTTCTATGGCATTACTGGCCCGTTTAGTCGAACCAAAAGCTACTAGGCGGGCGTGGCGAAATTCAGTCTCGCGAGCCAGTTTGAAAAATTCCATATCTTTGGGATTCGAGCCCGGCCAGCCGCCTTCGATATAATCAATTCCAAATTCATCCAGTCGCTTAGCGATATGCAACTTGTCGTCAGCAGAGAAACTGATAGTTTCAGCCTGGGTGCCGTCGCGCAGAGTTGTATCGTAAATCTGGATTTTACGGTTCATATTTTATCCTTTTTTCTTAAGCCAGGGCATCATCTCGCGCAGTTCCCGACCTACTTTTTCCAGTAATAATTCCTGATGTTCCTGACGGTAGGCATTGAGCGTGGGACGCCCAGCTTGATTTTCGAGAATCCAATCCTTGGCAAATGAGCCAGTCTGGATAGCACGCAGTAAAGTCTGCATCCGTTTCTTGGTTTCGCAATCAATGATGTACGGGCCGCGGGTCATTCCGCCATATTCCGCCGTATCACTGACGGAATAATACATACCAGCTAACCCGCCTTCATAAATTAAATCAACGATCAATTTAAGTTCGTGACAACATTCGAAGTAAGCGATTTCGGGTTGGTAACCGGCATCCACCAGAGTCTGAAATCCGGCTTTAATCAATTCCGAAACGCCACCGCACAAGACCGCCTGTTCCCCGAAAAGATCAGTCTCGGTTTCTTCGCGAAAGGTTGTTTCGATCATTCCGGCTCTGCCGGCACCGATACCACAAGCATGTTCCAGAGCTAGGTTCCTCGCTTGACCGGTGACATCCTGATAAACCGCAAATAGCGACGGTACGCCAGCACCAATCTCGTATTGACGGCGAACCAAATGACCGGGACCTTTCGGGGCAACCATATAAACGTCCACATCAGCCGGTGGTACAATTTGTTTAAAGTGGATATTGAATCCGTGAGAAAAAACCAGGGCTTTGCCTTTAGTGAGATTTTGTTTGATTTCCTGCTCATAAACGCGCTTCTGAACCTCGTCCGGCGTCAGAATTTGAATGACGTCAGCTTGTTGACTGGCTTCTGCCGCGCTGACGGGTTTGAAACCATGCTTAACGGCTAAGGCATAATTTGGCGAACTCGGCATTTCAGCAATAATAACTTTGTACCCGCTGTCGCGCAAGTTTTGGGCTTGAGCGTGTCCCTGACTGCCATAGCCAATTATGGCGATGGTTTTTTTCTTCAGAACATCACTTTTAACATCTTTCTCATAAAACAATTTAACTGACATAGCTAACTCCTTTTTTATTAATTATATTCTGTCATAGCAAATCCACCACTGCGGACATATTCCTCAATTCCATATGGCTTAAGTAACTCGATAAACCGATCGATTTTGCGGACGTGTCCGGCCAATTCCATAATCAAATGATCAGTGGCTAAATCAATCGGCTTGGCACCAAAAACTCGCATCAAATCCAGCACTTCTGCCCGAGTTCGAGGAGTAAGACTGACTTTCAAAATTATATATTCGCGCACAATATAGTTATCTTTATGCGAAATATCGGTCACCTTGATTGTATCAATCAGCTTATTGAGCTGCTTGGTAATTTGCTCGATATTCTCGCTGGTTTCTTTGACGACTAAAATGATTTTATAAATATCCTTCACTTCAGTTGGAGCGGCGATAGCGCTTTCGATATTATAACCGCGCTGAGCCAATAAGCCAGTAATTCGGGCCAAAATACCAACTCGATTGACTACGGTAACAATGATAGTATGTTTTTCGATCATGATTGCCTCCCTGGAATAACATCTGAAATCGTCTTGCCAGATGGGATCATTGGATAGACATTTTCGATGCTTTTCACGACGAATTCCATAATAACCGGACCAGGCTGGCTCAGTCCCTGCTTTAATACATCATCTACCTCTTCGGGCTTAGTAGCTCGATAGCCATAAATCCGATTAGCCTCGGCAAGTTTGACAAAATCTGGAATATAAACTGATGGGCAATCCTTGCGTGGGCCAGTACATTGTGGCGGACAATCAGGACTGCGCTTCAAACAGGTCTGTGAATAACGTTCGTCCCAAAACAGCTCCTGCCATTGACGCACCATACCCAGATAGGAATTATTTAAAATAATTACTTTGACCGGGATTTTATTGATGGAACAGGTAGCTAATTCTTGAATATTCATCTGAATACTGCCATCGCCCGAAATGGTAATGACGGTGTGCCCGGGACGCCCAACTGCCGCTCCCATTGCGGCTGGCAAGCCAAATCCCATCGTCCCCAATCCACCGGATGAAATAAACGAGCGCGGTTTACGATGTCGATAATATTGAGCCGCCCACATCTGATGCTGGCCGACATCCGTAACAAGAATCGCATCCGGATCAGCCAAGGCACTAACCCGGTCAATTACGTACTGCGGCAAAATAGCTTCCTCCGCATCTTGATCGTAAGTCATCGGGTACTGATTTTTCCAGGCAAGAGTGCGTTCATTCCATTCGTCTTTCGGACGCGGACTAACTTTTTTCACCAATTCATTGAGAATTTTCTTAGCATCACCTACGACCGGAATGTGCGGCTTGATAACTTTTCCAATTTCAGCTGGATCAATGTCAATATGAGCTACGGTGGCTTGCCTGGCAAACTGTTCGCGGTTGCCAGTGATGCGATCATCAAAGCGGACTCCAATTCCGATTAACAAATCGCATTCGTTTAAAGCCAGGTTAGCGGCCATTGTACCGTGCATACCGGGCATTCCGAGGAAAGTCGGATAATCGGATGGAATTGAACCCAACCCCATCAGAGTAATCACAATCGGTATATTAGTTTTATCGAGTAGGGCAAGCAGTTCCGGCTCAGCATTAGCCGAGATGATCCCGCCGCCGGTGTAAAGCAGTGGTTTTTTAGCAGTTTTAATGGCTTGCGCTAACTTCTCGATTTGCTTGGGATTACCATTGGTCACTGGCTTGTACCCCGGCAGAGAAACTTCAGACGGATATTGATAATTTTTCAGTTGGGCATTGGAAACATTAACCGGGATATCAATTGCCACAGGACCGGGTCGCCCGGTGCGCGCAATGTAGAAAGCCTCTTTAAGAACGATCGGCAATTCTTCTACGCTTTTTACTAAATAATTATGCTTAGTGATGGAACGAGTCAATCCGATCATATCGGTTTCTTGAAAAGCGTCAGTGCCGATATTAGCGGTATCCACCTGACCACTGATGACTACAATCGGAATGCTATCCATTCGGGCATTGGCAATTCCAGTGATCGTGTTGGTGGCGCCCGGACCGGAAGTTACCAGACAGACACCGACTTTGCCGGTAGCGCGAGCATATCCATCCGCGGCGTGAGTTGCACCTTGTTCATGGCGGGTTAGAATGAATCTGATTTTATCGGTTCGGTACAGTACATCAAAAATCGGAATAACTACGCCGCCCGGATAACCAAATATAGTATCAACCCCTTCATTAATTAAGGCATCAATTAAAATTTCGGCGCCTTTCATTACAACTTTTCTCCTTTTATGCGTGAGTTATATTTCAAGACCGCTCCCTGACTGGCAGAAGCCACCATTTCGGCATAACGAGCCATTACTCCATGCGTTATGCGTGGCGGACGCGCCTGCCATTGGGCGCGACGACTTTGCAATTCTGAATCAGAAAGTAAAACCTCCAGCGATTTCTGGGGAATATCAATGCGAATACGATCACCGTTTTTAAGTAAAGCAATTGGTCCACCGACTGCGGCTTCCGGGGCGACGTGGCCGATACAAGCTCCGCGTGTTCCCCCGGAAAATCTTCCATCGGTAATCAATGCCACACTTTCACCCAGACCACGCCCCATAATATAGGAAGTCGGCGAAAGCATCTCCTGCATTCCCGGTCCACCGCGAGGTCCTTCATAGCGAATGACGACCACATCACCGGCTTTGACTTTGCCGGATAAAATTCCTTCACAAGCCTCTTCCTGGCTTTCAAAAATAACTGCCGGGCCTTCGAATACCTTCATTTTGTCGGAAACTCCGGCATATTTAACGACGCTCCCTTCCGGCGCTAAATTGCCGGTCATAATCGCCAAACCACCGGTCGGCGAGTAGGGATTTTCCAGATGGCGGATAACCGAGTCGTCTAAAATACGCTTACCGGCGACGTTTTCCGCAATGGTTTTTCCGGTCACCGTCAAACAATCCTTATTGACAAATTCGTTTTCCCGGAAAATTTCGTTCAACAGAGCGCTCATACCACCCGCCGCATCTACATCTTCAATATGATAAGGTGAAGAAGGCGCAACTTTACATATCGTCGGCGTCTTCCGTGAAATTTCATCCATACGATTAATCGAATAGTCAATGCCGGCTTCATTCGCAACCGCCATCAGATGTAAAACTGTATTCGACGAACCACCCATTGCCATATCCATCACGATCGCATTATCAATAGAAGCGCGCGTGATTATTTGCGATGGACACAAGTTGGAACGCACCAGTTCTACAATTCTTGCCCCAGCCGCTTTATAAAGCTCAATCCGGCGCTCATCTTCAGCCAGAATAGTACCGTTGCCGGGCAGGGCTATTCCAAGCGCTTCACACAAACAATTCATAGAGTTAGCAGTGAAAAGTCCCGAACAACTTCCCCAGCCGGGGCAGGCACAGCATTCAATTTCGTAAAGCTCAGACTCGCTGATTTTGCCTTCTTGATAAGCGCCAATCCCCTCAAAGACCGAAATCAAATCGAGGGCTTTCCCGCCAGCTGTCCTGCCAGCTTTCATCGGCCCGCCTGATACGAAGATCGTCGGAATATCCAGCCGAACGGCCGCCATCAGCATTCCCGGTGTAATTTTGTCACAGTTCGGAATGCAAACCAGACCATCGAAACAATGTGCTTTCACCATAGTTTCTACGGAGTCGGCGATTAATTCGCGGCTCTGCAGACTGTAGCGCATACCATCATGTCCCATCGCAATCCCGTCGCAAACGCCAATCGTATTAAAAATGAATGGCATACCACCGGCTTTTATAATGGCATCTTTAACTATCTCACCAACGACATTTAGTTTGGCATGCCCGGGAATGATTTCGGTATAAGAGTTGGCAATCCCGATGAACGGTTTGGCAAAATCCTTTTCCGTTAAGCCGAGCGCCCGCAAGAGTGAGCGATGAGGTGCTCGTTCGATTCCTTTTTTTATCTGATTACTGCGCATTTAGATATTCCTTTTATTTTGTTATAAAAAAACCCCTTCTCGATTTAGAAGGGGTTTTAGAAACTGTTTATTTTTTTCTACGTCTAAATTACCCCTTCACCTCTAGCTAGGATAATAATGCTCCACGGTAGTACGATGCAATGTATAGATTTTAAGTAACTCATAATTAATACTCCCAAATATAAAATATTTCTAGCTTGTAAGTCAACAATTTTATTTAATCAATGCTATAAATTTTTTAAAATGTGAAATCTAACTTAACAAAATCTCGTTTGTTATAAAGATTAATTCGCTAATCCAGGTAATTGGTAAATCACCAGCCGTCTTTAATTTGTGACATTGGTAGTTTAAAATAATCTTTGTAAAATACGATTGTGGGGATAATTGAAAAGTAAATTAAAAAATTACCTAAAATGCAGTGATGCATCATCTAAACCAAGAGGGGGACAATGAAAGAACTTAAAATATTGTTAGCCGAGAGTAATGCTGAAACAGCTAAAAGTATCAGCACTATCGTCACTAATTTAGGTTATCAGGTGATCAAAACCGTATCCAATGGACCTTCCGCCGTCAAAAAGGCTATCGAACTGAAGCCTGACCTGGTGCTCATTAGCTCATCGCTTAAAGGCAAACTAAATGGAGTTGATACTTTCACCCAGATTCGCCAAAATCTTGATATCCCGATCGTCTTTATAATCGGACAATCTGAAAAATTAGACCTTGAAAAATTAAAACAAGTAGGTGCCAACGGTTATCTTTTCGAACCGTTTACTCTCGAACAGGTTCGTTGCATTATCGAACTGGCTCTCTCCAATCACAAATCCGAACAAAATTCAATTAAAAGGCAGGCACTTCTTTCCACAACGCTGAAAAGTATTGGCGACGCGGTAATTACCACTGATCAAAAAGGCTTAATTACTTTTCTCAATCCAGTCGCCGAGAAATTGACCGGCTGGTCATTGTCAGAAGCCGTCGGCAAACCGCTCCTAAAAGTATTCAATATCATCAATGAATCCACCGGGAAAAAACCACCTAATCCGGTCAAAAAAATCTTAGAAGAAGGTCTAGTTATAGAGTTAGCCAATCATACGGTATTAATCTCGCGCAATGGGCAGAAAATACCGATTGACGACAGCGGCGCACCAATCAAAGACGAATATGGCAATATCTTAGGAGCAGTTCTGGTTTTTCGCGATATAACCGAACAGCGCAAGGCTAAAAAAGATATGGAGTACGAAAAGTCGCTATTAGATGCTCTGATGAATAATATCCCAGACAGCATTTATTTCAAAGACCAACAATGCCGCCTCCTCAGAATTAATCGCGGTATGATGAAATCCTTGAATATGACCCAGGATAGTGACTATTATCTCAAAACTGATATTGACCTTTTTGGCGAAGAATTTGGTCGAGAGACAGTTAAAGCGGATCTTCATCTTATAGAAACCGGCGAACCAATTGTTGGTATGATAGAAAGCCGTAAATTAGACGACGGCAGTTTGAATTGGACTTCAACTACTAAAGCTCCTATTTGGGATGCCAATGATAATATCATTGGGCTGGTTGGCGTAACTCGGACGATCAATGATATTAAACGGGCTGAAGAAGCATTGCAGTATGAAAAGTCATTGATGGACGCCTTAATGAATAATATCCCGGACAGTATCTACTTCAAAGACCGACAATGCCGCTTAATCCGGGTCAGTCACAAGATGATGCAAGACCTTGGCTATGAAGATGTCAGTCAAATCCTCGGAAAAACCGATGCGGATCTGTTCGGTGAAGAATTTGGCCGTCAAACTATGGAAACCGACTTCCGACTCATGGAAACAGGCAAACCAATTATTGGTTTGGTAGAAGGTAGAAAATTGCCAGATGGAAAGATTAACTGGACCTCCACTACTAAAATTCCTCTACGTGATCAAAATAATAACATTATCGGACTCGTCGGAATCAGCCGCGAAATCAATGAGATCAAGCAGGCCGAAGAACAACGTGAAAAAATCATTGCCGAGTTGCAGGAAGCACTCGACAAAATCAAAACCCTGAAAGGCTTAATCCCGATCTGCGCCTGCTGTAAGAAAATCAGAGACGACCAGGGTTATTGGAATAGTGTCGAGTCCTACATTAAAGACCATGCTGATGTGGAATTTACCCACGGCATTTGCCCTGATTGTATGAAAAAATTGTATCCCAATTATTGTAAAGACGATGAAAATAAAAACGAAACTTAAGACATAATTAGGCTAAATTAGGCTAACTTATAAACCAGGATTTCTCCTAATTTTTTAGCTATGTGACTTTTTATAAAGCAGTCTTTACTCAAGTCTCAGATTTTAGTTAGTGTCTAAACCCCAAATTTCAATAAGAAGAGCAGAACCCAATTGCTTAAAAATATACATAGCCATTTGTTTGGTATTATATTACAAGAATTACCAATAAATTAGGATATAAACCCTAAAAATATTAGAAGATACTTTATAATTTGTGTCATTGATAGTTTAAAATTATTTTTGTAAAATACGATTGTGAAGATTTTCGAAAAGCAAGTCAATAATTATCTAAAATATAGAAAAATATCAACCAAATTAATGAGGGAAGGATAATGGAAGAACTTAAAATATTATTAGCCGAGAGTAATGCCGAAACAGCTAAAAGGATCAGCAGCATCGTCACTAATTTAGGTTATCAGGTGATCGAAACCGTATCCAATGGAACTTCCGCCGTCAAAAAGGCTATCGAACTAAAGCCTGACCTGGTGCTCATTAGCTCATCGCTTAAAGGCAAACTAAATGGAGTTGATACTTTCACCCAGATTCGCCAAAATCTTGATATTCCGATCGTCTTTATAATCGGACAATCTGAAAAATTAGACCTTGAAAAATTAAAACAAGTAGGTGCCAACGGTTATCTTTTCGAACCGTTTACCCCCGAACAAGTTCGTTGCATTATCGAACTGGCTCTTTCCAATCACAAAGTTGAACAAAATTTAGTTGAAAGACAGGCGCTCCTTTCCACAACGCTCAAAAGTATCGGCGACGCCGTCATTACCACCGATTCAAACGGCTTAATCACCTTTCTCAATCCAGTCGCCGAGAAATTGACTGGCTGGTCATTGTCAGAAGCCGTCGGCAAACCGCTCCTAAAAGTATTCAATATCATCAATGAATCCACCGGGAAAAGACCACTCAATCCGGTCAAAAAAATCTTAGAAGAAGGTCTAGTTATAGAGTTAGCCAATCATACGGTATTAATCTCGCGCAATGGGCAGAAAATACCGATTGACGACAGCGGCGCACCAATCAAAGACGAGTATGGCAATATCTTAGGAGCAGTTCTGGTTTTTCGCGATATAACCGAACAGCGCAAGGTTAAAAAAGAACTCGAGTTTGAAAAGACTTTAATAGACGCAATGCTGAACACCTTCCCTGATTATATCTATTTCAAGGATTTAAATAGCCGTTTTTATCGGATCAGCAAATCTTTAGCTACCGAGGTTTTTGGATTGCCAGATCCGAAGGATGCGATCGGCAAAAGCGATTTCGATTTCTTTCCTCCTGAGTTCGCTCAAAAAGATTATAACGGTGAACAAGAGATCATCAAAACTGGCAAGCCAATCATTGACCGAGTAGAAAGGAAAAATTGGGTGAACGGAACCGTGTCCTGGTCCTCCGTTACAAAAATTCCACTCACCGACAAAGAAGGTCAAATAATCGGGACTTTCGGAGTTTCTAAAAACATCACCGAAAGTAAAAAACTGGAAGAGGCTCTCCGACAATCCGAAGAAAAATACCGCAAACAATTCGAAGAAAACATTGATGCTATTTTCTTAGCCGATGCCGAAACCGGTATCTTGATAGATTGCAACAAAGCCGCCGCCAAATTAGTCGGTCGAGAAAAGTCGGAAATAATCGGACAACACCAGCGGATTCTGCATCCTCCGTCAGAAATCATCAATGGGCAAAGTCGAACATTTCTCGAGCATAAAAAAGTGAAAGAGGGACAAACCTTAGAAAGCCAGATCATCACTAAGAGCGGCGAAATCCGAGATGTCGAAATCAAAGCCAGTGTTTTTGAAATTGAGAATCAAAAAGTTGTTTATGCCCTATTCCACGACGTTACGGAACAGAAACGAATCGAGGCAGAACTCGCTAAAGAGCGTAACCTTCTACTCGTTTTGTTAAACACCACTCCCGACCATATTTATTACAAGGATAGAGACAGCCGATTCATTAGAATAAGCAATGCACTTGCGAAGTGGTTTGGTCTGGATGATCCAAGTCAAGCAATAGGCAAAACAGATTTCGATTTCTTCAGTGAAGAACATGCCCGACCTGCATTTGAAGATGAACAGCGTATCATTCGTACTGGTCAACCGATAGTCGGAATCGAAGAAAAAGAAACCTGGCCTGATGGTAGGGTAACATGGGTCTCGACAACTAAAATGCCGTTGATCAATGAAAAAGGCGAGATTATCGGCACTTTCGGAATTTCAAGAGACATCACTGAGCGTAAAATAGCCGAAGAACAATTATTAAAGGCTATGGAAGAAGTAAAAAACAGTGAGGATAAGCTAAAAAATATCATTAATGGTTCTGCAATCCCCCAATTTTTTATCGATGAAGATCACAAGGTCGTCTATTGGAATACCGCTTTGACCGAACTAACCGGCATAAAAGCAGAGGAAATCGTCGGCACATCCAATCACTGGAAAGCTTTTTATCAAGAGCAAAGGCCTTGTCTCGCCGACTTACTCGTAGAGGAAAATATCAAAAACCTGCCCGAGTGGTATTCTGATACATACCAGAAATCTCATTTAGTCGAAAATGGTTTCGAAGCTACCGCATTTTTCCCAAATTTAGGCAAAGATGGGAAATGGATATTTTTTACGGCGGTAGCGATCAAGAATTCAAAAGGTGAAATTATCGGATCTCTGGAAACTCTGGAAGATATTACCGCACGCAAACAAGCCGAAGAACAACGCGAAAAATTTATCGCCGAGTTGCAGGAAGCACTTGACAAAATCAAAACCCTGAAAGGCTTAATCCCGATCTGCGCCTGCTGTAAGAAAATCAGAGATGACCAGGGCTATTGGAATAGTGTCGAGTCCTACATTAAAGACCATGCCGAAGTGGAATTTACCCACGGCATTTGCCCGGATTGTATGAAAAAATTATATCCAAATTATTGTAAAGACGATAATGATAAAAAAGAAGCCTGAGCCAAGGTTGGTCTATTCTATACGTTTTATCAGAATCTGATAGCCATCGGCTTTGACGACTTTATTATAAAATTCTTTGAATGCGGGATAAATTTCCGGCGTAATCTCGGATTCCTTATTTATCATTAGCCGAGCGCCTTTTAAAATTCTATCATTATAATCCAGCGTAAGCCGATAATCGGCAATCGGACAGGAATATTCGTAATACGGAGTAAATTCTAACGGTTGATACCCAGCCGGGAAGGTGATTGTGATTTCCTCACTAATCGTATCGGCATTTGGCCAGTAAGTAAACGGATAATTTCTTTTATCATACGATAGCGCCCTAATTGGCGAAAGCCGATCAGCCCAGGGGATGCGTAAAATGAGAAATTTTCCGGCTTCCGTTAAATAATCTGGAACCTTAAAAGTATATTCATAATCCAAAGTCGGTTTAATTGAGTCGATGTCAAATAAATTAAAGCTAATCAGTTCCACGTTGGGAAAATCTTGAGCCAACGATTCGATTAATTCCTTATCGCGATCGGCTTGGCTCTTGAATCGGTAAATCGCGCGAAATTCAGCCGTCTGAGCACCTTTACGAGTAGTGTGAAGCTCGACCCGAATACTGTTATCGGTCTGAACTTCGACTTTGGTTCGTCGTTGGCGAACACTCCCCATAAAAAAGTGGCGCGTTAGATAAAACGGTTGGCAACCCTTCTTGATTTCGAGCGCAAAAGCCCCTTGATCCGCCAAGGGCACCGAACCGACCGGAAAATTCTGCGCTGTCAAATCGAGATAGAGCGTTCCCTCTTGAGTGGCAACGCTGACGATGGCATGATTAAAGGCTATCGAAGGCAACACGTGTTTATTCAAACCTTCATAGCGAGCGTTTACCAACACGAAATTGGCTGTGAATCCCGCTGAGCGCAACATAGCGATTCCGAGGGCGGCTTTATCCTTGCAATCACCGATGCGGGTTACGAATACATCGCGGGCTTTTTGAGGAATCAAACCGGACTGGCGGAAGGATACACTGCTATAGCGAATATTTTCGGTGATATAATTATAAATACGGGTAATTTTCTCATGCTCGGTCAGCGGCTCATTTTCCGGTAATAAAGTCTTGAGAAATTCGTCAATCTCATAACATGAACGAGTTCTGGTTTCCGCCAGATCAATATACCAGTTCACGATATAATCCCAGTCCGGAATGCTTGAAATATGCAATATTTTTCCGATATCTGCTAGGGGAGGCATATTGTATTCCTCTTTTATGGCGGGAACGTCGTTCAGGCGCCATTCATAGAGAATTCCATCCGGCGTTTCCCGGATAGCCGAAGGTTCATCCGGCATAAATTGACCTTTATACTGAAATTTCACATTCGGCGGAATCAATAAGGCATAGCAAACTTCCCGCACAGGAAAAAATGTATTGAAACTGAAATCGTCCCAGAAATGCTGGGATAGTTTGCCGGAGTAATAATTGCGAATTTTCCATTTAAGGTAAACGGCGTCACCGGGTTCGAGTGATTTAAATACAATATAGCCCCAGCTAACGTCAGCATCAATTTTGGAGCCATCCTTTTTTAAGGTTTGCGCCTTTTCGACAATCAGTTCTTCGTTATAAGCGTTATAAGAAATCCGGTATTCTTTGAAAGCATCGATTCCTTCCAGATTAAAAACCGTCGCCAGAATTTCCTGGCTCATTTCAGTTGCGCCACCATAAACGACACGCCGACAGGCATTGTATAGAATAACCGCCTTTTCACCGGGATACTGCTCAGACGATGGGCAATTGCGAAAAAGACTATCAATATCCACCGTATCGAAATTGTTAAAAATTGATGCGCGTCCTTGCAATTGCCTTAATTTATCGCGTGCTTCGTAGTAAGTCGGACTCAATTCCAGCGCTCGCTGGTAAGACTTAATAGCCGCGGCGGATTGACTGGACGAACGTTGGATTTCGGCGCGAGTACCCCAGTAGCCGGCACATTGCGGGCAGATTTGGAGAGCCTTCTCGATATAATCCAAAGCGGTGGAATAATTATGCCTATTATAGAAATTTTGCGCCATTTGGTAGAAAATGCCCGGTGAAGCCGGATAATATTCAATCGCCTGCCGATAAGTTTTTTCCCAGTTCTTAAGGTCAGCAGCTTTTTTATAATAATCGGCTAATTTGAGAAAAGCCGTCTGCTCGGTATGGTTTTTCACGTATTTACGTAAAATGGGAATAGCAGCTTTGTAATTTTGTTTAACGTTTGCTTCGAGGTTGGCTTTGGTTTCGACAATGTTCCAGTTATCCGGAAATTGATGGTAAGCGGCATTGATTATCTCGATTACCTTCTCGGTCAGACCGCGTTTGGAATAATAAGCGATAAGTTGCAATTGTAGATTGGGCGAATCCGGTATCAATTGCGCCAGTCGTTCGAGCAGATTCTTGGCTTCATCATAATTTTTCTTTGCGAGAAGTTCAGAGATTCGGTATTCTAAAACGCCTGGAATATCCGGATCAAGATGGTAAATTTTTTCGTAAGCGGATTTAGCTTCGTCATATTTTTCACCGCGCAAGTAAGCTTCAATCAAATGTAAATAAATCATAGCATTAGTCGGAGCGCGTCGCAGAGCCTCGCGCAAAATCAATTCGGACTCGACTGCTTTATCGTTTAAAGCATAGCATTCCGCTAACAGAAGATAATTTTCGAGATGGTCAGGATTTTCTGCAATTTTCGCCAGAAAAAATTCCTCAGCGAAGTTTGGGATTGGTTTTTTCCCGGCGCCGGGATGTGATTTATATGAATACATTAATGCAGAAATTTTCAGGTCAGGCAATGAATTGCCGGCTGGATCAGTTAGTCGTGCCGCAAAGTTGCACTGCGTAATCTCCGAAAATCCACATTTGATCAATAGACGATTCCAGCCTGCTTGCAGTTCAGTTTCGACGCTATAAGTATCAAATCCATTGTTATTCTCATCGAAGCATTCAATCATTAGTTCATCATTCAGAAAAACCTTCAACGAACCTGACGTTCCGACCCGCAAATGAACAGTTTGTTTCTGTGGTGAAAAAATAAAAGTATTGCCGTAAAAAACTGCATCGGCATCGGCAAAGTACCGACGCATATCAATCCATTTGTCATAACGCACTTGCGGAATCCGGAACCACTTAATCGCAATATCATTTTGTCCGCGATAAACTGCCGCCGTGTCGAATTCGGTCTCCGGCGGATAGACTTTATCATAGCCGGAAGCCGAAATATTATCGAATGGGCCAATCAGCATCCAATCGGTGATGGCATCAATTTTATTGAAGTAGAAAAGCGCCTTTTTCAGATTGGCATGTTCGTTATAGTAGTGCCCTAACTTTTCATTGGCGTTGATTCGCATCGTAGAATGGCGGGCAGTGCGCGCTAAATTATCGAAGAGCATCTGGATACCAGCTGATTTATATTCCTCGGCGTTGGTTAATCGGGGCGCCATCATAGCGGCAAAAATATAAGGTTCAAAATCGGCTTCGGTACTAATGACTTTGGCGTAGGTTTGCCAGGCTTCCAGATATTTATATTGCATTTCATAAAGGTAAGCTAACCCGATGTAAGCACGCGTGTCGTTAGGATTGGCTTGGATGGCTTCTTGAAATTTCTGTTCGACGAGTTTCTGGTCGTTTCGGTTCCAGGCTTGCCAGGCTTCCTCCACAAATTGAGCACTCGTGAAAATATTAGAGAAAAGGGACTCGCCGAATAGCAGAATAATTAATATGGTATTTCTAAAAAATCGGGTAGCTCTCATTTTTATTTTCCTGTTTTTAGGCAATTTCGATAATATAAATTAACAATTCCCATACTACCGAATAATAAGTCTTTTGGCTGAAAAATGAAACGATTTTATGATCTATCTAAATCGGGAAAAATTGTGCTGTTTTTTAAAACATCCCCTCTATGGGATTTCCACCTGCCAGAGTAAAGAATCCTGCGTCTGGCGCGGATTATGCAACCAGACCGCCAAATGATAGCGGTCATCAGAATAACCGGTGAAAATTGTTAGAAATGTATAGTAACAAATACATCTGCAGTAGCATCTTTCGTAGGGTATCTCACAGGTATCTCTGATCATAATCTTAAGACTGTCACCGGACTGCTCACTTTCGACAACGAACGGCGCACAGCAAATGTAGGTAATACCGGTAAAAATCTTTAGCGTATCGTCGCTGATTTCCCAGCTTAGTGAATCATTTTGAATCGCCGCTTTTGGTAAAATGTCACCCCCCTTGTATTCATTACATCCGCCGTATTCGGTTCGTAATAACGAAAGAATAGCGGCAGTTGGTGGTTCACTGCCATTATCATTACAAGCCATAAATCCGACAATTAATATTCCCCAGATTAGCAGGACTTTGAATTGTTTTAACATAGTCACCTCCTGATTGCGACTTTACTCAAAGATAAACAAAAACCTGGGATATTTAAACCATTATTTATTCAAAGCCGAGGAATGGGCGATTAAATTTTTTCCGAATTTTATTGATGCCCTGCAAAACGCCCGGTCTTTGGACTAACTTTCTTTCGAGCCTGTATTTACCGGGAAAATTCATTAAAATTATACCGACCAGAATCGTTAAGATACCCTGCCCTGGGATAAACAGTAGTAAAAATCCGACTATCAGGAAAATAAGTCCGATTAGGTTTTTGACTATCAGTAATATTACACCCAAGAGCGGTCGCTTGGTAATCAAGAAGCTTTTACG
>Ga0208824_1000832_pt1 | contig 30538 bp, 27 predicted proteins | sample AD_JPNTR3_MetaG_FD_184447 | JGI IMG/M metagenome (GOLD analysis project Ga0208824, IMG submission 184447) | Active sludge microbial communities of municipal wastewater-treating anaerobic digesters from Japan - AD_JPNTR3_MetaG (SPAdes) (version 2) | ecosystem: Engineered > Bioreactor > Anaerobic...
GCCCCCCGAGACGAGTGATGAGCATATGGCGGGCACTCCACCAAGCCCTCCGCACGCGGGCGCTCGCGCAATTGAAGGGGCGCACGCTCTTCTTCGCGAAGTTCGTACCCGGCGCGATGAGCCACCAGCTCACGCAGTGCCTCGGCTACTGCGCACGTCCGGGAGGCGGCCTCTTTGTACTGGAGCAGCCCGGCGTATCGATGCGCCCGCGCGAAGTGACGCCACCCAATCTGCCGCCCGGCAGTTTCCTCAACCCCGAGCTTTCGCTGGATGCAACCAAGATCCTTTTCTCCTACTCGCCCGTCGCGTCCGATCCTTCCGGCACGTATACGGGCGGACGTGATGTTCCCCGCTTCTGCACGCCTGATCGCCTCGCGCACCGCTACAACATTTATGAAGCGCCGCTTGCAGGCGGCACGGCGCGGCGATTGACGAACGACGGCCACGACGACATTTTTCCCATCTACCTGCCGGACGGCGACATCGTGTTCTCCTCCACGCGACGCGGCGGTTACCATCGGTGCGGCCTTGGTCCCTGCTTTGTGTTCACGCTCTCGCGAATGGGACCGAATGGTGAGAATCCGCGTTCGATCTCGTTTCACGAAACGCATGAGTGGACGCCCGCCTTGCTGCCGGATGGACGGCTTCTCTATACGCGCTGGGACTATGTGGACCGTAACGGCGTTCTCTACCAACACCTCTGGACGGCGCGGCCAGACGGCGGCGGCGTGCGTATCTACTACGGCAACAACACATGGAATCCGTGCGGCACGTGGGAGGCACGCCCAGTGCCGAACTCCACAAAGGTCATGGCCATTGCCGGACCGCACCATGCGATGTCGGCGGGATCTGTCATTTTGATCGACACGCTCAAAGGCATTGACGGCGCGACGCCTATCACGCGCCTCACGCCGGAGGTGCGTTTCACTGAATCAGAAGAGCCGCTCGCCCACGCACCCGCTTTCGTGAAGGATGTCGCGTTCGACAGTACGCCCCGCAGCTATTGGCGAGGAGGCATCCCCGGCCCCGCGCGCAACCAAACACCGACGGTGCAGGAGAAGCGTTGGCCCGGGCATTCGTTCAAGAGCCCGTGGCCGCTCTCCGAAACCACGTTCCTCGCCTCGTATTCCTACGACCGCCTGCTGGGCGAGCCAGGCGGCAACATCCCGAACCAGTACGGCATCTACCTCTGCGATGCCGATGGCACGCGCGAACTCATCTATCGCGATCCGCGCATCTCTAGCCTCTGGGCGCGACCGATCGAACCGCGTACGCCGCCCAAGCTGGCCCAATCGCCTATCGATCCCGAACGCGCAAAGCGCCTGACGGGCACGTTCTCGATCGACAAGGTGACGGAGGCATGGCCAGATGCCTTCCCGTCCCAATACCCCATCGTTGCGTTGCGCGTCTTCCACATCATCAACAAGACAACGCCGAATATCGACTCCCCAAAGGTGGGTGCCGGACTGGGTTCCGTCGGACGCGAGATTCTTGGGACCGTGCCCGTGGAGGCGGATGGCAGCGCCTATTTCGAGGCCCCCGCCAACATGCCGCTCTACTTCCAGGCGCTCGACGCAAAGGGACGCGCCGTACAGACGATGCGTTCAGCCGTGTACCTCCAGCCCGGCGAACACGAAAGCTGTGTGGGCTGCCATGAGGATCGCCGCAAGAGCTACATGCCCGCGCAACCCGCGTTGGCCACACAACGCGCGCCGTCTGTCATTCAGCCCTCGCTCTCCGGGACGCGTCCGTTCAGCTACCTCAAACTTCTCCAGCCCGTGTTGGACCGCAAGTGCGTGACGTGCCACGACGGGAAGCGTGAGGGCGTGCCGGCATTGACGGGCGAGCCGGATGGATGGTCATGCAAATCGTTCAACGTGCTCATTCGCCATGTCCCCTATTCCAGTTGGAACCAACAACCGAACAACAATAACGAACCGCTCACAAGACCGCTCACGTTCGGTGCTCTGCCCTCCAAACTCCTGAAACGCCTTGAGTCCGGACACGGTGACGTGAAACTCACCGATGAAGAGTGGCAGCGGTTTTATATCTGGATGGACTCGAACGGTGCCTGCTGGGGTACGTTCGACGCAGCGAAGCAACGCGAGTGACTAAAAAAGCGTTGAACTTGCAGCGCTTTGATTTCAGGAGTTAGCCTACCGCGCCGTCGCTACATCCGGGTCTGGAGGACAGATAATGACTAGGCTCACAGGTTGTCGTAAGAATAATCGTCGATGAAGGAGACGGTTTCGCAGTCTGCGTTGGAGAGGAACCCGATCCAGTTCGGCACGGCGCACTCCTCATGGTAGTAGAGAAGCCCCTTCATCTCGTGTCGGATGCCATCTGCGCCGGTAAAAGCGAAGTCCCATGTGGGCGTGCCATCCTTCGGCGTGTGCAGCGTGAATTCAAGGTCGCACCACGTGTCCGGCGCGTAAGATGAAATCTTCCTATCGAAACCGTATGCCTTGCCGTCTGCCCGTACTTCCCGCGCACGGACATAGAATGCGCCGTTTTGTACGAAGACGTACGGTCCGTCTGCGTACTGTCCGTTTTTCGCGGCGGGATTCCACTCGCGCCATTCGCATATCAGGTTCGCGAGCGCATCGCATTTGAGCGAGAATTTGAGAACGAACGTTTCGGAGACAATCTTGAAAGACTGATAGAAGTGCGGCCAGTAACGCGTTTGCAGCCCCTCGAAGTCGCGGATTTCAAGCGCCTGCTTGCCCGTGCGGCAGGCGCGCGTGGACTCCATCACGTAGCCGCGCTCACGGCTCGAAACGCCACCGAACGCTCCACTTGGGAATGTCCCCGGACGGCGTGTCTCGAACCCGGTTCTGAACGAACGCTTGCCGGGATTCAGGGGCGGCTCTGGCGCCACCTCGTAAGCCGCAGGACGGATTGCAGCCACCCGCGCACGCCAAGCGGCGTCTTCCTTACGTACGCCCGCAAGCGTGTAATCCCACTCCTTGAAACCGATCGTGAATGCGGGGGACTCCGGTTTCAGACGCCAGTCGCCTTTCTGCCAGTCGCGGAAAAGCGGATCGGCAAGGATGGAGCCGTTGTCAACTTCGGCATGCCACTTTTCCCATGTGCCGCCGTTGAATGCGTTGGTCGCCACGGGATCGGGACTCCACCAGAGGTTTGAGCCGAAGACCAGGTCGTGCACCGGCGCGGGACGTCCTTTGCCGGGGCCGCGCCATGCCGAACGTCCTTCCGTGCCGGCCCACACGAACACGTTGTTTGAGCAGATGAGTGAGCAGTGGTCATTTTCCACGCGCCAACGGCCCGCCACGGATGATTCTGGTTTGGTCGAGAACGCGAAGATGTTGTTGTGGAAGAAATTTTCACGTCCGTAGTGCTGGCTTAGAGCGGATGTCTTTGTGTGATGAATGAGGTTCGAGGTCCAGAGGATGCCGTAGCTGCCTTCGTCCGGGTAGAGGCCGGTGCCGCCCGAACCCGTGTAGCCGTAGGAGAACATGTCGTGGCCGTGGTTGCCGGCGATGACCGTGCCGCGGCTGTCGCCGAGCGTGTAGATGAAGCCCATGTCGCTCAGCACCCCTTTGCCGAGGTGGTGGATGTGATTCCAGGAAAGTTCGTTGTTCCGATTCGGTGCGGGCGCGTAACCCCAGCGCCAGCCGCAGCAGATGCCGGAGTAGTAGAGATCACAGATTTCGTTGTGTGTCACACGGCAATCTTTGGCATAGGTGATGAATACGCCAGTCCCGGCGGGGAAGACGTGGCCGCCGGAGGTGATCACGTTGTCGTCCACCGTCACGCCTGAAACGAGTTTTTCCGGCGCATCGTTCGTGCTCCACGTACGCGCACCAAGACGCACGCCGCCTGCGCCGAGATCCTCGAACCATGTGTGGCGCACGCAGGAATCACGCGAGCCCGCATTGAACCAGAGACCGTAATTCGCGGTGTGCTCCACGCGGCAGTTCAGGAACGCGACTTGCGTGGCGTTGGAAACCTCAAGCGCTGCGTCTGCATAGAAAGCCGACTGATACGCGTAAAAGCCGGGGCTCGGCAGTGTCCAAGAATTATGCGCAAACGTGATGCCGTCGAAGGTGACGTCCTTTGTGTCGTGCACGAATGCGATACGCTTCAGGACAGGTACTGCCGCGAATGAGGTTTCGGGCCTTTCGCCCGTGCGCGGGATGTAGAGAAGCTCGCTCTTTTTTCGATCCAGAAACCACTCGCCCGGCGCGTCCAATGCGGTACGGCAGTTCTCGATCGTGAAGCGCGGGCACCACTTCGGCCACATGAAAAAGTCGCGATTCACACGGCCCTGAAACCAAAGCACGCCGTCTTCCGCGTCCACCCGCGCAACCTTCTGCCATTCGGAGTCCCAGGCCCACCACACATGAATCGCCACGTCACGCAGTTCATCCGGCGGCAATGCGGCGAGGCATGCAAGCGCCTTCGGATCCGTGCGCAACATGCGCCTGCCTAAATCGGCTTCCTTGCCCGTCATCGGATCGGTCCCTTCGCCTTCGGACGAAAGCACGTAGTTGTAGAACGTGTTCGGACTCTTCGCGATCTGCGCACGTGAGCCGTTCACCCACACCTGTTCGAAGACGAGTCCCGCTGGCACGGAACAGCGCCAAATGCCGTCCGCGTCTGCCGTGAACGGCCCCAGTTTACGCGCGCCGGAAAAAACGGTTTGGCCATCTGGAGCACCTTTGAAGCATATCGGCGCATCCGTGCCGGAGACGTCGAGTTCTTCCGCAAGTTCGTAAACGCCTGCGGCGAAACGCACCACTGCCGCGCGTCCGGCGGGGATTTTCCCGGCAGCGCGTAGCTCCTTTACCTTGGCAAGTGCCGCCTGCGGCGTGTTCACCGCGCCTGTGGTCGACACCTCCACATCCGCCGATGCCGACATTTTTAGCATACAGCCACAAAGCACGAGCGCTGCGAAGGATAGTTTCAGGTTTCTGGTTTCAAGTTTCATTGAGGGCCTGATGTATGGTGTGAATGCAGAACGACTCCTAACTCCTAAATCCTAAATCCTAAATTCAACTTCGCCTCCGCGCACGGCGCGGAGGCGATCCAGCCGCCGCCCAAGACCTCGTCGCCATCGTAGAGCGCGGCCATCTGGCCCGGCGTCACGGCAAACTGCGGTTCGTCGAAACGCAGGTCAAGCATGCCGTCGGGACGGAGCGTATAGCGGCAGGCGGTGCCCTTGTGGCGGTAGCGCAGCCGGGCGGTGACCGGGCGCGGCGCATCGGGCGGGGCTTCCGCGATCCACTGCATGTCGGTCACGCGGCAGGTGTCGGCCAGCACGCCCTCGCGGTCGTCCACGACCAGCGTGTTGGAGTCGGCACGGATCTCTTTGACGTAGACCTTGCGTCCCACCGCGATTCCGAGGCCGTCGCGCTGGCCGACTGTGTAGTGAATGATGCCGCGGTGTTGACCGAGCATGCGTCCGGTAGTATCCACGATCGGGCCGGGTACGGTGCCGGCACCGTCGAAGAGGACCGAGATATCGTCCCCCGCAAAGAAATCTTGGCTCTCGGGTTTCATGGTCAGGTCGCTTAGTCCGGCTTCGTGCGCAAGCGCGCGTACCTCATGCTTGGTCTTGTCGCCGAGCGGAAAGAGGATCTCGGCCAATTGCGCCTGTGAGAGGCGTGCGAGAAAATAGGATTGATCCTTGTCTGGGTCCGCACCGCGCAACAAACGGAGACGCCCGGCGGTTTCGTCGCGTACGATGCGCGCGTAGTGGCCGGTCGCAAAGCGATCGAAACGGATACCGAGCGCACGGGCGCGGGCGGGCAGGAGCCCGAACTTCATGACAGGGTTGCAGAGGGCGCAGGGGTTCGGGGTGAGCCCCGCCAGATTTTGGTTGCGGAAGGCGCTGAGCACATGACGTTCATACTCGTCGGCCAGCGGTATGGTGTGGTGGGGGATGCCGAGACGTTCAGCCGTTGCGCGCGCCGCCGCGATGTTCGCGGCTTCGTCCGGACCGTAGCAGGCGTTGTGCTTTGTTGGGGTGAAGGGCCGTTTGGCATCCCAGATGCTCATTGTCAGCCCGATGACATCACACCCCTGTTGTTTGAGTAGCCAGACTGCGACGGCGGAGTCCACTCCACCGCTCATGCCCACCGCCACGGTGAGCCCTCGGGTCTCATTTTGCCGTGCGTTGCTCATGGGCCATTCTGACGGGAGTTGGACGGGAAATGTGTAAAAAAATGGTGGCAAGGACCGGGATCGAACCGGTGACACGCGGATTTTCAGTCCGCTGCTCTACCAGCTGAGCTACCTCGCCACAACCGTCGTTTTCGGAAAACCCCTTCTTGGGGGAAAAACGGGTGCCACTCTAAACGATCGGTTTTGCGCTGTCAATGCTCTTTTGAGGTTTTTTGTTTTCGTTTGCTGACATTCTGGCTGGAAGTTAATGGGCGTGGAGTGTAAGATAAGAGCTTTGTTTTAAAGATGTCGGAGGCGGGGACGGTCGTTCCCCGTTGTCAGAGTCAGGTGAATCCGTTTCCGTCCATGGCGGAAACCAGAGAGGAGCAGAGTATCCATGAGCAAAAAGAGCGTTGAAGCGGCATACAAACTGGCATGTGAACGGTATGCGGAACTTGGAGTCGATGCGGAAGCGGCCCTGAAGAAGTTGGTGAAGATCCCGATTTCGCTGCACTGCTGGCAGGGCGATGACGTGCGCGGTTTCGAGAACCCTGACGGCGATCTCACGGGCGGCATCCAGACGACCGGCAATTATCCGGGGCGCGCCCGCACGCCGCAGGAGCTGCGCGGCGACCTTGATTTTGTCTTCTCGTTGATCGGCGGTTCGCATCGCGTGAATGTGCACGCCTGTTACGCTGAGTTTGAAAAAGGTAAGAAGGTCGACCGTGATGCGCTGCAGCCTGAGCACTTCAAGGGCTGGATTGACTGGGCCAAGAAAAACGGGCTGGGCATGGACTTCAATCCGACCCTCTTCTCGCACCCGATGTTCGACGGCTTTTCGCTGGCCAGCCGCAAGAAGAAGATCCGCGACTTCTGGATCCGCCACACCATCGCCACGCGGCGCATCGCGGCGGCGATCGGCAAGGCGCTAGGCTCGCCCTGCGTCAACAACGTCTGGATTCCGGACGGCTTTAAGGACATTCCGGCTGACCGCGCGACACCCCGTAAGATTCTGAATGACTCGCTGGATATCTGCTTCGAGGAGCAGTTCAGCCCCAAGCACATGCTGGATGCCATTGAGTCCAAGCTTTTCGGCATCGGCGCTGAAAGCTACACGGTCGGCTCGCACGAGTTTTACATGGGATACGCGGTCAAGAACCAGAAGGTGTTGACACTGGACGCCGGCCACTACCACCCGACGGAGACGATCTCGGACAAGCTCTCCGCCTGCCTGTTGTTCGTGCCGGAGATCCTGCTCCACGTCAGTCGCGGTGTCCGTTGGGACAGCGACCATGTGGTGATCGTGAACGATGACCTGCTCGCCATTGCCCAGGAACTGGTGCGCCTCGATCAGTTCAAGCGCGTGCATATCGGGCTCGACTACTTCGACGCCAGCATCAACCGCATCGCGGCGTGGGTGATCGGCGTGCGTGCCATGCAGAAGGCGTTGCTCTTCGCCATGCTCGAACCGATCAAACTGATGACCGATGCCGAGAAGAGCGAAGATTACGCGTCGCGTCTGGCCTGGACCGAAACGGCGAAGACGATGCCGTTCGGCGCGATCTGGGACAAGTTCTGCGAGGATGAAGATGTGCCGCTGGACACGGCGTGGTTGCAGGAGGTCAAGACCTACGAGGCCAACGTGTTGTCGAAGCGCTAATCGCCGCAGCGTCGTAGGGGAGGCGTGACGCCTCTCCTGCGGCATGACCACCTTTGCAAATCAAATCAGTTATGACGAGCCTGTTAGACACCATCACCCAGTTGTCCCACGAATTCGGCAGCGACGAGTATGTCAAAGCCGGCGGCGGCAACACTTCCTGCAAGACTGACGACACGCTGTGGGTCAAGCCTTCCGGCACCACGTTGGCCGCGCTCACGCCGCAAGGTTTCGTGGCGCTGGATCGTGCGCGGCTGGCGGATCTCTATACCGCGCAGACGCCGGACGATGCGGCGGCGCGCGAGGAACTGGTGAAGAACATGATGGCGGCGGCGGTCAAGCCTGAGACACCGGGGCGCGCGTCGGTCGAGGCACCGCTGCACGATTCGCTGGCGGCGCGTTTTGTGGTGCATACCCATCCGATGGCGGTCAACGGGATGACCTGCGCCGTGGGCGGCAGCGTGGCCGCCGCGCGTCTTTTTCCGGATGCGCTGTGGGTGCCCTACACCGATCCCGGATACACGCTCTGCATGGCGGTGCGCGAGGCGATCCGGGAGTATCGCGCGCGGCAGGGGTGCGAGCCTGCATTGATCTTTCTGGAAAATCACGGCGTCTTTGTCTCCGGCGATACGGCGGATGAGGTGCGCGCGACGTATGCGCGCGTAATGCAGACGCTGGCGGACGCCTACGCGGCGGCGGGCGTCGATGCTACCGTGCCGGAGGGGCTGGTGCCGGAGGCCGCGCGGGTGGCGGCGTGGCATGGTGTGCTGGCCGAAGCGCTGGGGGCGGACGCCGGCGCGGTGGCGGCGGCCGGTCGCTTTGAGGTCGGCGACGGGCCGATCTCGCCGGATCATATTGTGTATGCGAAGTCGTATCCGTATGAAGGTGCGCTGACGGTCGACAACCTGCGCGCCTTCCAGCAGGTGCGCGGCTATGCGCCGCGCGTGGTTGTGACGAACAGCGCGGTGCTGGGCGTTGGCGCGAACGACAAGGGCGCGCGGCTGGCGTTGGAGTTGGCGCGTGACGGAGCCGGCGTGAAGCGATTGGCGCGCGCCTTCGGCGGCATACGGTATTTGAGCGACCGCGCGCGCGGATTCATCGAGAATTGGGAGGTTGAATCGTACCGAGCGAAGCAGGTTTGTTAACGCAGCGACGCAGAGGTTTTTGGAGGACACTGCTCGGGTTTGTTTAACGCAGAGACGCAGAGACGCAGAGGCTTTTGGAGGGCACTGCTCGGTTTTTTAACCACAGAGAGCACAGAGATCACAGAGGTTTTTGGAGGTGCAGGGCTGGCCGCAATGATGAGTGTAAAAGCACTGCTCTGTTGTTTCACGCGAAGGCGCGAAGGTTGGAGGGCGAGTGTCCCCACGAGCCGCCTTCCGCTATGCGGAAGGATGGGAGGGACGAGCGTCGCTCGTCCGCAGGCAAGCAGACGCTTGCCCCTCCCTGCGCTTCGCAAGCCCGATGACGTGAGATGGAATAATTGGGTTGCGGGCTTGCCCGCATGAGTGTTTAGACCAGAAGGTCACGGTGGGCGCCGTCTGGGGAGCGAATGCGCGCGCCGCATGGTGAGTGTATGGGGGAAGAGTTTATGTGGATGGCAGGGAAAAACCTGCGTGAGAGTGTTGCCTGGCGGTTGGCTGCGGCTGGCTGTGCCGTTGCGGCGTTGGTCGCGATGGTGGTGGCAACCGGGTGTATGACGCCCGAGAAGGCTTACCGCGAAAGCAACGAGACCGGCGTGCGCTTGGCGACGGAGTTCTGGCAGCAGCAGAGCGGCAGCACCCGAGAGTTTGACGTTCACCGTCCGGCGGACGCCTTGACGTTGCGTATTGCGTTGCTGGCGGTCGTGCGCGGCGAGCAGGGTGTGGTGTTCCCCAAGATTCCGCATGCAGCCCCGTTCTCGGTTTCAAATGGCGTGTTGACGCTCTCGTTGCCGGACGCCATGTGCGTGGCCGCGCGTAATGACCGCACCTACCAGAACATGAAGGAGGCGGTGTTTACCTCCGCACTTGATCTTGATTATCAGCAGTATCAGTTCGACACCACCTTCAGCGGTATGATGCTGGGGCTGCTCTCTGGCGATCCGGAAGCGGAGAAAGCCACCGGGCGCACGGCGGGTGGTTTCGCGCGCAAATTTGAGAGCGGCGCGGAGGTCGCGGGCAGTCTGGCGCTTGATGTCGTGAGTCTGTTGCGCGATGATTGGCGCTCGCTCGGGATAACCGGCGACCTGACCATGACGCTGCCGCTGATGCGCGGTGCCGGGCGCGACATCGTGCGCGAGCCGTTGACACAGGCGGAGCGGAACCTGGTTTACGCGATTCGTGCGTTTGAGCACTATCGGCAGACGTATGCGGTTTCGGTGGCGGTTGCCTACTTCGATGTGATCGAGTATGTGCAGCGGGTGCAGAACGCGCTGGATAACGAGCGCAATCTGGCCGAGAACAGCCGCCGTGCCGAGATGATGTTCGAAGCCGGACGCTTGCAGCGCATTCAGGTCGACCAAGCGCGCTCCGACTTGCTGGCGGCGAACAAGAGCGTGATTGACGCGCGTAAGAACTATGAGGTCAAGCTTGATGCGCTCAAGCTCAAGCTCGGTCTGCCGCCGGAAGCGCGCGTTGAGGTGGACCTGGCGGAGGTCGAGCGGTTGGAGCAAAAGATGGAACGTTGGGCGCAAGCCAGCGACGACGCGGTGGCGGCCTATCCGGACGAGGCGGAGTCATGCCGCATCGCGCTGTCTGAACGGCATGATCTGTTTGTTACGCGCTGTCGTGTTGAAGATTCGGAGCGCGCCGTGAAGATCGCGGCGGATGCGCTGCGCGCGGATGTCGCGCTTACCGGCGGTGCGCGGCTGGACCGGGCGCGCGCGACCGGTGAAAGCGGATTTGAAGGCGAGGAGACGTGGGATGCCGGTGTGCGTGCCGACTGGCCTTGGAACCGTCGGCGGGAACGTAATGTGTTTCGCAAGCAGTTGATCGCTCTGGAGCAGGCCAAGCGATCGCTGGAGGAGCGCGAGGACGCCGTCAAACAGGCGGTGCGCAGTGGATTGCGTAATCTGGTTGCAGCGCGAGCCTCGTATGTGAATCAGGTTGAGGCGGTCAAGGTGGCACGCCTTCGTGTAGAGAGCAACGCGCTGTTCCAGCAGTCGGGACGCGCGGAGATGCGTGACGTGCTCGAGGCGCAGAAGAATTTGTTAGACGCGCGCAACGCATTGTGCAAGGTGTTGATCGAGTGGCTGGTGAGCGATCTCGAGCTGCAGCGCGATATGGGGGTGTTGAAGATTTCGGATACTGGCATGTGGATTGAGGCCAGCGGAGAGGATCATGGTTAAGAAGCGTTCAAAGAAAAAATGGATCATCGGTACACTTGTTGTTGTGCTGGCGGGGACGGTCTGGATGTTCACGCGCAAGAGCGGTGCGGTGGGTGAACAGGTGCCCGTCTTCACCGTGCAACGCGGACCGCTGACAATCGCCGTGACATCGGGCGGCTCAATTCAAAGCCGGGACAAGGCGGTGATCTCCAGTGAGCTTGAGGGGAACAACACCGTGATCTGGGTGATCGACGAAGGTGTCAACGTGCAGCCCGGCGACCTGTTGCTGGAGTTTGACTCTAGCGATCTGATTGAGAAGAAAAATGAGCAAGAGATCAAGGTGGCGAATGCCGAAGCGAATCTGATCATTGCCGAAGAGAAGCTCGGGATCACGCAAGGTGATTGCGAGGCGGCGCTGTTGGACCGCGAAGTGGATCTGATGTTGGCGAACATGGCTCTTGAAAAGTATCAGAAGGGCGACTACCCGCAACAGGTGCGGCAGTACGATGCGGATATCGCGCTGGCTGATGAGGAGTTGAAGCGCGCCGCCGAGAAGCTGGAGTGGTCGCAACGTTTAGCCAAGGAAGGATTTCTGACACGCACGGAGTTGCAAGCCGACGAGTTGGCGTTACAGCGCAAGAAGCTCGACCTTGAGATGGCGATGAGTAAGATCAATGTGTTGACCAACTATACGGTGTTGCAGCAGCGGTCAACCTTGGAAAGCTCGCGCCGTAAGGCGGAACGCGCACTAGCGCGTGTCAAATGGCAAAACAAGGCGTCCTTACGTCAGGTGGAGACTGAGGTAAACGCGCGGACTCGCGAGCGCGACCGCGCTACCAACCGGCTGGCGGAGCTTAATTTCCAGATCTCGAAAAGCAAGATCTACGCGCCGACCAACGGCATGATCCTGTATGCTTCGACGGTGCAAATCGCCAGCCGCAAGTGGTGGATCAAACCTCTGGAGGTCGGCTCTATGGCGGTGGAGCGTCAAGAGCTGATCTATATTCCGCTCGAATCCGGCATGGTGGTGGAAGTCATGATCCCCGAGGCCAGCCTCAACAAGATCGATACCGGCATGCCGGCGCGCGTGAAGATCGATGCCTTTCCGGGCCGGGTCTTCGATGGCCGCCTGGTCAAGATCGGTATCCTGCCGGACGGACAGAGCGCACAGTTGAATCCCGACCTCAAGCTCTACAAGTGCGAGATCGAATGTGACTTCAAGGATGTTACGATCCGCCCCGGTATGAGTTGTGCGGTCGAGTTGATCAAGGAGTCCTATGAAGACGCCTTGTATGTGCCGGTGCAGTGCGTGGTGCGCGTGGAGGGCGTGCCGCGCGTCTATGTCAATGACGGCGGTGAGTGGGTGCCGCGTATCGTGCGCGTCGGGCTCGACAACAACCGCATGATCCATGTGCTCGAAGGCGTGCGCTCTGGCGAGGAGGTTATGTTGGCGCCGCCCGTGAAAGAGGAGAAGCAGGAAGAGGTCAAGGAATCCGAGCGTTCCAAGGAACCCGCGCGCGGTAATGGCGCGCGCCCCGCTGACGGCGCCCCGCGTAAACCGAAAACTACGGCCGCCAAACCCGCCGCCGGACGTGCCCGCGAGTCCAACGAGCCTAAAACGTCGCCTGCCGGAGGTGTCCGTCAGGGATGATTCTCCGGACCACAGAACGCGAGCGGCCGCGCGCGAATGAGGTGGTGCGGCTGGATGACGTCAAGCGCTACTACCGTGTTGGCGACGAGACGGTGCGTGCCCTTGACGGTGTTTCGTTTTCGATCAACACCGGTTCCTATTGGGCGATCATGGGCCCCAGCGGATCAGGCAAGAGCACGATGCTCAACATCCTCGGCTGCCTCGACCGTCCTACGAGTGGTGCCTACTGGCTGAACGGCGTGAATGTCGCGGAGATGGACGACAACGAACTGAGCGACCACCGTCTGCGCAATCTCGGCTTCGTTTTTCAGAGTTTCCACCTGATCCCGCAGCTCACGGTCTACGAGAATATCGAAGTACCGATGCTCTATCTGGGAGTTCCGCCGAACGAGCGCCGCCAGAAAGCGGAGGTGTTGGCTGAGCGCGTGGGTATCGCGCACCGTTTGCGCCACTTGCCGTCGGAACTCTCCGGCGGTCAGCGGCAGCGCGTCGCGGTGGCGCGTGCGCTGGCCAATGACCCCGCCGTGTTGCTGGCCGATGAGCCCACCGGCAATCTGGATAGCGCGACCAGCGTGCAAATCATGGCACTTTTCCAAGAACTGCACGATCAAGGTAAGACCATCATTCTGGTCACGCACGAGTTGGACATCGCCGAGTACGCGAAGGCCAAAATCGTGCTGAAGGACGGCGTGATTCTCTCGAGTGAGGAGATCCGATCGTGAACCAGATCCTCTACTTCTGGCCTTTCATTAAGTTGGGTCTCACGGATGTCTGGCGTCACAAGACGCGCTCGTTCCTGACGATGCTGGGTGTGGTGTTCGGTGTCGGTAGCGTGATCGCCATGCTGGCTGTGGGCGAGGGGGCCAGCCAGCAGGCGCTGGATTCTATCAAGCGCCTCGGCAGCGAAAATATCATGGTGATGTCGGTTAAGCCGACCGACGAAGAGGGCTCGAACACCGGTGCACAGCGCGGTCGGCTGGCGATCTACGGCTTGCTGTATGACGACGAGGCGCGCATTCGCGAGACCGTGCCCGGCGTAGTGCTCACCGTCCCGGCACGTATGACCCGCCGCATGGCGCGTCTCAAAGAGCGCCAGCTTGAGTTGCGAGTGGTGGAGACTGTGCCCGGTTGGTTTGAGGTCGTGCGGCGACCAGTGCTGGCTGGACGTACCCTTGCGCCGAACGACTTGCAGATGTACGCCAACGTCTGCGTGTTAACCGAGCACGGCGTGCGCCGCCTCCTCGCGGGCGAACACATGGTCGGCCAGCGCATCCGCATCGCGTCGGGTGTATTCGAGGTAATCGGCATCGTGCAAAACGAGGCCGGCGGCACGGTGCGCGCACCCGACAGCGAGGCCGACGTTTACATCCCACTCACGACCGGCACCAAGCTCTTCGGCGAGGCCAACATCCGCTACTCGGCTGGAGGTATGGAAGGCGAGAAAGTTGAACTCAGCCAGATCATTGTGCGTATGGCTGACACCTCGCTCGTGGAGCCGGGTAGCAAAGCGATCGAATCTGTGTTGTCGCGCTTCCATAAGAAGAAGGATTACCGGATTGATGTGCCGTTGACCCTGCTACGCGAGGCTGAGCGCACCAAGCGCACCTACAATGTCGTGCTGGGGGCAATCGCCGGGATCAGCCTGCTGGTGGGCGGCATAGGCATCATGAACATCATGCTGGCTTCGGTCACGGAGCGGACCAAGGAGATCGGCATCCGGCGCGCGATTGGTGCGCGACGCAGCCGGATTGTCGTGCAGTTCCTGATTAACACCTGCGTGTTGTCACTCGGCGGCGGTTTGGCGGGGCTGTTGGTGGGCATCACGATTCCGTTGCTGATCACGACCTTCACCGATATGCCGACCGTGGTACGGCCCTACAGCCTGCTGCTCGCCTTCGGCATCAGCGCGGGCATCGGTATCGTCTTCGGTCTTTATCCTGCAATGCGTGCCGCATCGCTCGATCCGATTGAAGCTCTGAGAAGAGACTGAGGAGAGAAGTGTCCCACTTCTTACCCATTACCTCTTACTTTCACTATTCGTTATTCACTGCACAGCACCTAATTTTTCTGCCCATTCGATCGTTTATTTTTTGTAGATCCTGATCCAGTCCACTTCCACTGTATCCCCGGCGGTGCCGAAGTCAAAGCGCAGTGTACGCAACTTGCCGCACCATGTAGCGTCGAGCGTCTTGGTGATGCGATATGTGTGCCACTCGCCGTCGGATTTGAGACCGATACCGAACGCCTTGGATCCGCTAAGCGCGGGTTCTTTGTCGGTGGCCCAAAAGCCTTGGCCGGTACGCATCCCCTCCGGTGCCCTCATGCGCAAGACGATGGCGTCGATCTCGGCGATGTCGATGTTGAGCCCCGTCGCGATGATCTGCGGATCGTCGCCGGTGGCACGTGCGATAAGTACGCCGTTCTCAACCCGGAGCGGCTCTGTCTGGTGGACAAACCAGCCCTCGGCATTCTCGGCGAACTCCCACGCCTTGAGCGGCGAACCGGCGGGCAGCGGGACGTCCGCAACCACCTGCGTCGTGCGCAGCGCGAGCGGTGGAGCGGGATAGGGCTGGCTTTCAAGCGCCTTGGCTGCCGCCCGCTCTTCCGGATTGAGCATGCTGAAGGAGATGACTTTTGACGCGCTCGGAACCAGATCGATGTGCGCATCGGGCGCGTCGGTGTAAACGCGGCGCACGCGATCCAGAAAGGCGAAGCCGAACTCCGCATCGGGTTCGATGAAACTCCCTTCGCCCCACTCGTTCCAAGCCTCGATGATCGCAAGGTTGTTGCGCGGATCGATGTAGGTCAGACTGGCGCGGCAGTGCTGTTCAAAAAGGTCGGGCGTCCTGCCGGTGATGACCGTCGCGTTTTTTCGGGCGCGCGGGCGGTCGTCCCAATTCGAGCCGACCGGCACGATGTAGTGCGGTTCTTTCCGGGGTGAATAGATCTGCCACATGGTTTCGAAATGCTTCAGCATATCGGCATACGGCAACGAATAACCGCGCTTCCACTCGTATTTGGAATCGAGGTCTGCGCCGTAGTAGGCGTATGCAGAAAAGGCGCTGAAGCCGGACTCTGCGGCGTTTCTGCCGTCACCAAGCGCAACACAGTAGAGATCCTTGAGCCCTTTGGCACGGAGCAACCGGTTCATCTCTTCAAGGACAGCACGGAATCCCGCCGGACCGCCGTTGGCTTGAATCAGCGCACCGGGGACATAGACCAAGAGCACGGGGCGGCCGTCTACCGTGAGGTAGTTGGGCAATTTGAAGTAGTGATCCGCGAGATACTCGGTCATCTGCAAGAGCGCGGGCTTGGAGAAATCCAGCGGGGCGGGCTTGCCGTCACGCTTCCAGTCGAGCGCGTGGTTGCACCAGTGGACACAGAACTTCATCTGCGAGGCATACCGCGCCTTGAGGAAGCCCTGTTCCAGCGTACGCGCCAATCGCTTTTCGCCAGCATTCCAATACCAGTCGAAGGCGAAAAACGAGATGCCGTGTTCGAGTGCCCACTTGATGTGCCAGTCGTTGACCTCCGGCAGCGAATCGTCATAGAAGCCGAGCAGCGGGCGCGGGGCGGGCTGCTTGGCGACGGCCCACTTCCACTCGCTGTCTTCGTCGTGTGTGCGGTACGGGTAGTCGCCGCGTCCCGTATCACGATACCAGCCGGGAAAGATGTAGGCGCCCAACGTGATCTTCGCCGTGACCGGCTCGGGTGCCGGGACACCCTCGCCGGTCCACGTCTGTACCTCGGCGTGTACGCCAAGCGCAACAACGATCAACAAAATTCGTAAGAATCCAACACGCATGTTCGCAACCCTATCACGTTTTCTTCTCATTCTTTTTCATGGGCGAGACACCCATGCCACGGAGAGGTGGCACGGGCATCTTGCCCGTGGTTCATGCGAGGTGGCACGGGCATCTTGCCCGTGGTTCAGGAGCCTACCGCTCGACGCACTTGATCTTGAAGAACGCACGCGCACGGCCGTTGCGCGGAACGCGCACCTCGGTGTGGGTGTCGGCCCCCGCCATGAACGGCTCCGTCGTGAACGCCGTCCAGCCCTTTGCTGTCGGTGCGCTCACATACTCTGTCCGCCAAGTGACGAGATCGGTGCTGACCTCGACCTGATAGCTCCGGCCAGACTCTGTGTTGAAGCGCAGCGTGACATACTGCAAATCAAGCTTGACCGCGTCCACCTGCAGGGCATCGACCGCCACCGGCGTCAGCGATAGATGCACGTTGCCGACTTCGTCGATCACCTTGAGGTAATACGCGCCGCCCGCCGCCAGTCCGTTCGCGGCGACGGTGTAGTCGTTCGCACCCTCGCCCACGACGAGCCAGGCGGGCACGCGGCCGACCTCGCCCCATGCGTTGTCGATCCACGCATAGATCACGATGTCGCCGCAACCGGCCTCGTTCACCGTCCACAACTGGATCATCACGCCATCCGGCGTGGCGTACAGGCGGATATCGATCGCGGTCGACAGCGGATGGTTCTCGAAACCGAAGTTCAGCGTCTCGGACGGACGCCCATCCAGCACCCCCGCACCAGAGAGCACGGTGTGGACGATCACGGCGTCCTCGCCCGCGTCAACCGCCCGGTTACGCCGCTCGTCGTCGGTGTTCGGCACGCCGACCAACTTCGACCCCATCCGCGGGACCAGCACCGACACGTAGGTACCGATGACCAGACCGTCCAGCCGGTACCAACCATCGGCATCCGTGACCGCATAAGCCAACGGCTCACCCGTCGGAAGCCCGTCAGCACCAGCCGCAAATGCGTAGATCGGCACCCCCGCTATACCGCCTTCGTTGTCATCCCGGTATCCGTTGTAGTTGTCGTCGGCAAAGACGCGGTTGCCGATGCTGTAGAGCGGCGTAAAGCCAAAGTCCACCACCAGATTATCGTAGGCATCGCCGCAGGGGCCACGCCGTCCCGCATCAAGATTCACGTTGACCAGTTCGCTCAAGGGCTGCTGGCCATCGCCGACAGTTACGGGGACGCTGGCGATACCATTCGTGATGCCGCCAACGGAGACCGGCGTGTCTATTCCGTGGTCGCGCAGATCGCCGTCCAGCGCCAGACTGCTGTAATGCCCCGTGCTGCTGACGAAGCCGGCCAGGGAAGGCGACTCTGCCACATCCGCCACCACCACATAGGTGCCCGCCGCCAGATGGTCGAAGCGATAAAAGCCTTCCGCGTCCGTGACCGTGGTCTGGAGAGCCGAGCCGACGGGCTGCCCGTCCGCCTCGGCGAAGAGCGCCATGCGCACGCCCGCGATGCCGCTGTCAGCGAAATCGTGGACACCATCGTTGTTCAGGTCTTTGAAGACGCGGTTGCCGATGCTGTAGCCGGCCACGTTGATCGTGAAGGTGTACTCCGCACTGCGGTCTTCGCCGCCGTTGGCTCTGCCGCCGTCATCCTGGAGATAGACCGTGACGGTGGCGATGCCGCTCATGTTCGGCGCGGGCGTATAGGTCAACGTGCCGTCGGCGGAGATGGACGGCGGTACGGAGAAGAGTGCGGCGTTGTTGTTCGTTACATGAAAGGTCAGCGTCTGCCCGCTTTCATTCGCCGGGCCTTTGCTGATGTTTGTGGCCCACGCGGGCACGGTCTGTGCGCCCGCTCCCACCGTCAGATTCTGGTCAGCACCTCCCGTGAAGCCCGGCGCGTCGTTCACCGGCAGCACCGTCAGATACACCGTGGCGGTGTCCGCGCGCCCGTTGAAGTTCGTGATCGTGTAGGTAAAGCTGTCGCTACCGTAGTAATCCGGCTCAGGTGTGTAGGTGTAGGAACCGTCGGCATTCAGTACAAGCGTGCCGTGCGCGGGATGGGTGTGGGCGACCACGGCGATGTCAAAGCCGTTCAGGTCGCTGTCGTTGTTCATCACTCCCGGCGCGGGACGGTCCCATACACTATCCTCCACCATTGAGACATTGTCATCGACCGCCGTAGGCGGCAACAGCGTGCGCACGATCGCTTCCCCCGGCACATTGTCGCTTGTGCTGAGGGTCGTGTCGATGATCGTGCTTGTTCCACCCACGTAGGCCACCACACTGTTGGTCGTTACCCCCGCAATCATCGCCCGCGCCTGAAAGGTGAAGTCGACGGTACTGTTGGCCGGAACATGCTCGGTCTCCGACCAGACCAGCCGCGTTCCGCTGATCGACGGATCAAGCATCGTCACCCCGTTCAACTGCGAACTGCCCGGTATGTACGCCATGTGCGGCGGCAGGGTATCGACAACACGGTCGATCGCCATATCGTTCGGCCCGCTGTTGGTGAAGCGCACGGTATAGGTCACGATCTCATTGGTATAGGCCCGCGTGACGTTGGCCAGCTTGGCGAGTGTCGTGATATTGGTCGGCGACTGGATTGGCTGGAAAAGGCCATAGCCCGAAGTGCTCGGGTGCGAGCTTTTGCTGTTCTGCGTGGCATAGGTCATCGGGCTGACCGGCGTGCTTTGCGCGGTCTCGACCAGCGCCCTGAACGTATAGTAGGCGGTATAGGTGATCTCGCCGTTGGACCACTGTACCACATCCGCCGGCAGTTGCAGATAGTCGGAGATCGTCTGTGTCTGACTGTTTTTATTCTTTAGCACCAGCGAGACGTCGCAAAGCTGGAAGGCCCCCGCGTTCCAGGTGCTGAAAACCGCCGGGCTGAAATTCACCAGATCGCTACTTTTGACGTTGCCCGCATCGCCTGTTACCTCCACCAACACCGTGCCGCCGACCGTCGGCGGGTTCGGGCCGTAGGTCACGGTATAGACCTTGCTGGAGTTGTTTTCACCTGTCGTGGCCACAGTCAGGGAGAAGGTCTGGTTGGCGACCAGCGTACCGCCCTCCGGGTATCCTTCATACACTTTTACCGTGTGGCTCTGCGGCTGCGTGGTGACCGCCGAAGCGCCCAGATAAAAGTAGACGGTCTTGTACGCCCCCGGCGGAAGATCATCGACGTGGTACAACCCGTTGTCCCCGCCGGCCAGCGAGACGATATTGCCCGTGAAATCCTCCACTTGAACCCAGATGTTGGAGTACGGCACATCCGTGTCATTGCGAATGATGTACGAGACAAAACCGCATGAGAGCCCGTTCGGGATGTCCGTCTACAGAATCGCCCCAGAGGTCCGCGTGATCGTGATCGCCTCGGCCACCAAGGGTGCGCCGGCCAGCGCCAGCGCAAGAAACACGCACGCGCCCGCGCGGCGCAGCAAGCCGCTTCGAGAGACACGCGGATAAAAGCCGGAATCGATTGCCAACATATTTCGCCCTCTTATCTGATGCTTGATATTTTTGGAGTTCGCTATTCCCTCCGTGTAGCGCAACGTCAGCAGACACCGACTTCACACTTCCACTCCTACTCCTGACGCGGCGCAAAACCGCCGCCCCGTCCGCCCCATGCACAAGGCGGTCACAACGGGGGCAAATTGTCCCCGAAAAGCCGAATCACGTCAACCGTCTTGTGACCGGGAGGGGGACCGCGCAAGTGTCACTTGCCCGGCGGCGGCCAGCGTAAACGGTGAGTTCCGGCCTACTTCCGTGGGACAGGCAATGACCGCTTTGGCGGTTTTGGGAGCGGGTGAATGACGATTGAGGTGATGACCAGTTTCACAGCACCCTAGGCGCTGTGAAGCGTGGTTTACAAGACTCAACTCTTTTTAGGTTTGCGTAGGTTGTTGGCGAGAGCCGCGCGAACGGCGGCAGTATTGGGCCACTGCTGTTCCAGCGAGGCGTCGACGTCTAGTGCGATGAGGGTGGCGCGGTGGGTTCGGCGCAGGTCGCGTGCTCGGCGGACCCAAGCCCACGGCACGCCCGCCAGTACGCGCGCACAGGGGTAGCGTTCGGCCAGAAACGCTCTGGGCATAAAGATACGACTCAGTGCCAGTCGAGCGCGCCCAAACAAGCCGGCTTGGCGATAGCTGAGCGTCGTCGATTCTGCCCCACGTTCTGACCCGCGTGGCAAGTATGCGAGGGCGTGAATCGCGGCGTTACGCCAAAACGCGTCGATATACGGCACGTCTTTCGCCAGGGTAGCGGGCAGAGGCACGTCAAAGAGTTCCGCAGTGAAACGTAAAACGAACGGGATAGCCGTTCCAATTTGCCAGCGTGCGCCTGCGGCGGTGATTGCTTCGGGCGTGAGCGCATCGCCTCGCGTACGCATGAGCAGCGCGACATCCAGATAAGAACGTAGCGGAATTGCAAACAGATGGTGCAGCATGCGGTGTACAAGGTGTGCGAGTTGGTCGGGAATTGACAAGGCGAAACAGGGAGAACCGTAAAGCCGTACTGGTTCGACATACCACCATATCGCTGCCATGTCCGCTTCTGGTGAGTCGGCCTCCAGCTTGCTGAACACGTCCCAGTGCATCTCTACGGTGTAAAGGTGCTGGGGGTGGCGGTAGCCTTGAGCGCAGGCAAAGCGGTTGCGCAGCGTGTCGGCGGTAGCGGTGTAGCCAAGTTGCAGCATCACGGCATGACTGCGGTCGCGCTGGTCGGCACGGATCAGTACATCGATATCGCTCATGCTCCGCAATGCCGGATTCGCGTACACCGACTCGGCAAGCCAAGCACCTTTCAGCATGACCAGATCCAGGCCAGCGCGTTCAAAGCCCGCCGCCAACTCGGCAAGTTGGCGATGCCGCAGTGTTGCGCGCTGTAGTTCCCGCAAGGCACGCATGCGCCACGCGCCCGGCACGCTGTCGGGCAGGGCGGACGACGTGGTGAAATGCTCGGGAAAATGGGCTGCCAGCCACGGGAAGAGAAAGGCGTCTACGCCTTGTTTGCACGCCGTACGATCGAGCAGCGGCCACAATGGCTCGTCTGTGTCGACCGACAGCGGCCGATCGTGCAGGGCGTCGCGTACGCATACGATCAGCATGCGAAGTCCAGTTAGATCTGACAGGGCGGTGGTTTCGGAATCCATGATGTCAGTAATACCACGAGAGACGGTGCAGGGGCAAGTATCTACCGCACGTTTACTCTTGCCTTGTCCCCTCCCTTCCGTCATCATGTCCCCATAACGGATTTCGGATGATGTTTATGCCGCATCCAATCCAGCCCAAAGGTTAACCATGAACAATAACGCCGCATCGCGTCTCTTGTCTTGCGTCTTTGCTCAGGTTCAGGTTTTCAGGATTCACTGCGAAGCGCCGGGAGGGGCAAGTGTCACTTGCCCGGCGGCGGCCACGCCGCCACCCCGTAGAAACTCTCTGCGTCTCTGCGCCTCTGCGTTAAAAAAAGGAAACGGTGTCATGTTGAAAAAGGAGTGGTTACACGGGGTTTGTTTCGGACTGATTTTTCTTTTCGCTTCACAACTCGGAGCTATTCCCCTGCAACGCATCGAAGAGCAGTCGTTCGGGAGCACGCCCGCAGGCGAAGAGGTGCAACTCTACACACTACGCAACGCACACGGCATGGTAGCGCGTGTCATAGGATACGGCGCGACGATCACCGAACTGCGCGTGCCCGACCGTGATGGAAGGTTCGCCAATGTCGTTATGGGCGCGGAGTCGCTCGACACATACCTCAAAGGTTTCAGTGCGGCGGCCTCAGTCATGGGACGCGTCGCCAATCGCATCGCGAACGCGCGCTTCACATTGGACGGCCGCGAGTTCCGCGTGACAGCCAATGCCGGCCAGCACCAGCTCCACGGCGGTCGCAACGGGTTTGCGCGCAAGGTGTGGCGCGGCGAGGTATTGCCCGCCATCCCGAACGCTACCGCCGTGCGCTTCAGCCTGCGCAGTCCAGACGGCGACGAGGGGTTCCCCGGCACGCTCAATGTGACCGTCACCTACACGTTGAACGATGACAACGAGTTGCGCATCGACTATACGGCGACTACCGACAAACCCACGCCGGTCAACTTCACCAACCACGCTTACTTCAATCTTGCAGGCGAAGGGGACGTGTGGGACCACCAGGTTTGGATCGACGCCGATCGTATCACGGCAGCCGATGCCGAACTGATCCCCACCGGTGAGTACGCGCCCGTCACGGGAACTCCGCTGGATTTCAGCGCGCCGACCGCGATCGGCGCGCGGATTGAGGCGCTTACGTCAACCAAAGGGTACGACCACAACTACGTTTTGCGCAACGGTGGTCAGAGCTTCGCATGCGCGGCGTGGTGCTACGAACCGCGCAGCGGCCGTCTGATGCACGTCTACACCGACCAGCCCGGCATGCAGCTCTACACGGGAAAACGTTACTTCCGCAACGGCAAGCCAGTAGCGGCAACGCCGGATCAAAAGCACAACACCGTCTGCTTTGAGACGCAGCACTTTCCGGATGCCGTCAATCATCCGAACTTCCCGTCGGTCATCCTGCGTCCCGGCCAGACCTTCCGTCGTGCGACATCCTACCGGTTTTCCGTGGCCAACGCGCTACCGGCGGTGCCCTGATCCGTGCCGCACCCGCAAGCAAGAGGTTTTGTAAGAGCCTCGGTTAGTGACAGAGACGCGCGAAGATCATGAGTTTCTGGAGAAAAGAGGCACGGCGAGTCGGGACTGCGGGCGTCCTCGCCCGCAGCAGCGTGTCATGAAAAAGGCCGACGCATGTATCTGTTCAAGCAGGAGAAGAACGCAGAACGCTCAACGTCGAACACAGAACGCAGAAGTGGAGAACATGAAACGTTCAGTGTCAGAATTGCGGAACGTTGGGAAGATGAGAGCAACGCAGAACCTCTGCGCCTCCGCACCCCTGTGAGAAAAACCGAACAATAAAACTTGGGACCAGAAACCTGAAACCCAAAGCCGCCCCGTTACTCACTCCTCACTTTCCTCAGCCCTCCAGGCGCGGATGTAGCGGCGGCGCACCTTGGCAATGAACCCCTCGGCGGCGTCCGGTTTCGCCTCCGGCGCGGGTGCAGCTTTTTTCTTCTGCTTTGGCTTCGGCGCGGCGACACGCGCATGCAACTCTTTCAGGCTGTCGATTCGGAGCTCCGCGGCACAGATCGTGCCCTCGCGCATCCTCCTTAATTCCGGGAAGTCGTCGAGCGGATAGAGGAGCCCGTTGTTGAAGTGATAGATAGTCCGGTTGACAATCGGCAGAAGCCGCCGCTCCTTGATGCCCGGACCGAACCTGAATACGCGCACCTTCACCTTCGCGGCCTCGGGATGACGGTAACGCGCCTCTTCGGGCATCGCGGCGCCTTTCGCGACGAAGAGTGCGTTCATGCCCTTTTTAAGATAGTTGCGGTTGACGCACATCTTCCACGAGATCCCGAGCGAACCGCGCACTGTCACCAGCGCATACCTTTCATTCGCCTTCGGAATCTCCTTGTAGGCGACCACCCTGACGATACACGCGAGCGGCAGCGCCGTCGGCATCGTCTCGCCCTCGCCACGCCGCAGCTTGTCGAGGTACGCAATCGCGATAACATCTTCCGGCGTCCTCTCCGGCTTCTTCGGCCACTCCGGCTTCTCAGGTCTCTCGTTTTCTTTATTCATCTATTCCACCGCCATCATCCACAAGGCACTCAACAACGCACCGACACCCACGATGGCACCCATTATGCGAGGGAGAGTGAAAACCGTCAACCCGCAAAACTCGCGCATCAGTTTTGTGGGCGGCGTTCACGATGCCCTCTGCGATGAGAACGCAGAACGCCCAACGTCGAACACTGAACGCAGAAGTGGAGAACATGAAACGCCCAACGTCAGAATTGCGGAGCGTTGGGAAGGTGAGAGCAACGGACGAACAGACGCTCGTCCCTCCCGGCTCCTACTTGAACGTTGAGCGTTGAAAATTAGTTAATTAGGGCATGAGTTTTTTGGCATGGTTGCGTAGCGCGGTTGCGCGGTGCTCGGAGTTAAGAGTTTGTTCACTTCTGCGTTCGGCGTTGGACGTTCGGCGTTCGGCGTTCACAAAATGGCGGCGTGAAACGCCGTCCGGACGAGCAGACGCTCGTCCCGGTTCCTACGTGAACGTTGAGCGTTCTGATCGATACCGATAGCGATAGCGATAGCGATTTTGATGCGTTGCGTGTCCACAATGTCCACGACGTCCACAATGTCCACAAAAAAGTTGAGAGTTGAGCGTTTGATTTTTTAACGCCCAACTCTCAACTTCTAACGCTCAATGCAGACTAGCGTCTGCTGCGCAGGCGGCCGTGCTTCAGGAAGCCGTCGTAGTTGCGCATCAACAGGTGCGATTCCATCTGGCGCAGCGTATCGAGCGCGACGCCCACGATAATCAGCAAGCTGGTGCCGCCGAAGAACGACGCCATTTCCCAAGGCAGATCCATCATGCCGCGCAGGAATTGCGGCACGAGGGCGATGATCAATAGACCCGTGCCACCGATCAGGGTGACGCGCGTCATCAACGCATCCAGATACTCCGCCGTGGCGCGTCCCGGCCGGATACCCGGCACGTAGGAACCCTCGCGCTTGAGGCTGTCGGAGATCTGCATCGCATTGAACTGGGTCGCCACCCAGAAGAAGGCGAAGAACATGATCAGCAGCGCGTAGGCCACGAGGTGCAACGGGCTGGTCATGTCGCTCAACTGCGCACCGAGCCACTTCAGCCAACCCAGCCACCTGATCTCGGCCGGAATGCGGCTCAAGAGCGCGGCGGGGAACTGGATGAGCGGACCGGCGAAGATGATCGGCATGACGCCGGTGTAGTTCACGCGCAACGGCATATAGGTCTGCTGCATGCCATAGGAGTTGCCTCCGCCAGCGGAGCGGCGCGTGGAGTGGATCGGCACTTTGCGGACGCCCTGCGTGAGCATCACGGTACCCATCATGATCAGGAAGCCGAAGATCAGCAGCAGGAGCAACTCGACCGGGCTGCGGGTGGCAGTGATACCACCCAACCCGAAGTAGCGTGTCCAGGCCTCGATGATCGCCACGGGCAGGCGCGAAGTGATGTTGATCATAATGATCAGCGAGGTACCGTTGCCGACGCCGTGCTGCGTGATCTGATCCGCCAGCCACATGACGAGCAGCGAGGCAGTCGTCATGGCGATGACCGTCGTGATCTTGAACCCGAGACCGGGGTGCGTCACGATCTGTACGCCGCCCAAACCGAACGACGCCGGATTTTGCAACGCAGTGGCAAGGGCGAAGGATTGGAAGACGCAGATACCGATGGTCAGGTAGCGCGTGATCTGAGCCAGCTTGAGACGGCCCGATTCGCCTTCACGGCGCAATTTCTCGAGCCCGGGGATCACCGCCGTCAGAAGCTGGATGATAATCGACGCACTGATGTACGGCCAAATGCTCAGAAAGCCGACCGCGCACTGATTAAGCGCACCGCCGCTGAACACGTTGAACCAGTCCATGAGGCCGCCGCCTGCGCCTGCGGTCTCGCGGATGCGTTGGAGTTCCTGCTGCAGGGTCATCCAGTCCACGCCCGGAGTCGGGATCATGGAGATCATCCGACAGATGAAGACCAGGCCGACCGTCAGCAGGATACGCTTCCGGAGTTCCGGGATTTTAAAGGTGTTCGCGAACGACTCTAACATGGCCATGATCGGACCTCTCAGACAATTTCGACACTGCCGCCGGCGGCCTCGATCTTTGCTTTCGCGGACGCGCTGACGCCGTTAGCCTTGACCGTCAACTTCTTGGTCAGATCGCCGTGGCCGAGGATTTTGACGCCGTCGAACTTCTTGGCATAAAGCCCGTTCGCGCGGAGCAGTTCCGGCGTGACTTCCGTACCGTTCTCGAAGCGCTCAAGGTCGCAGACATTGACCGGCGCGTAAACCACGCGCGTGGGATTGGTAAAGCCACGCTTGGGCAGACGCCGGATGAGCGGCATCTGGCCGCCTTCAAAGCCCAGTCTATGCTTGTGGCCTTTGCGGGCTTGCTGGCCCTTGTGGCCGCGGGTCGAGGTTTTGCCCATGCCTGACGCACGGCCGCGACCCACGCGTTTGCGCGTCGTGCGCGCTCCCGGGGTGTTTTTCAGTGATGACAGATCCATTGCGAAAACTCCTGTGTTACGCGCGTGTGGCGGCGATCTCCTCGGCCGAGCGCAGTTGGTTCAGCGCATCGACCGTGGCCTTGACCACATTGAGACGGTTCTTGCTACCCAGCGACTTGCCGACGGCATCACGCACGCCGGCGGCTTCGAGGACGGGGCGCATGCCGCCGCCGACGATCAGCCCGCTGCCGTCCGGAGCGGGCTTCAGCAGCACACGGCCGCCGTCGCACACGCCGGTCACCTCGTGCGGGATCGTCTTGCCCGCGAGTTTGACGTGCATCATCTCTTTGCGCGCCGCATCGCCACCCTTGCGGATAGCGTCGCTGACTTCATTGGCCTTGCCGAAGCCGAAACCGACGCGGCCTTCGCGGTCTCCCACGACAACCACGGCGCTAAAGCTGAAACGGCGTCCGCCTTTGACCACCTTGGCGCAACGGTTCACAAACACGACGTGCTCGACGAACTCGCTCTGCTCCTCACTCCGGGGAAATCTTGCTTCTGCGCTCACTTCGCCTCCTCTGCCGTCTCAACGGCGCGTTCCGAGATCTTCAGGCCGGCGGCGGTGGCGGCTTCCACGATCTGCTTGACGCGTCCGTGGAATTTGAATCCACCGCGGTCGACGACCACGATCGAAATGCCCTTTTCCTTCGCCACGTTGGCCGCCTGTTCGCCGACCAGCTTGGCAGTCTCCAAATTGCACGGCTTGGCCTCTTTCAGTGTGGAGGTGGCAGCCAGTGTGCGCATCGCGACGTCATCGATGAACTGCACGTACATGTGCTTGTTCGAGATGCAGATGGCCATGCGGGGGCGCGCGGATGTCCCCTTCACGCGCTGACGCAGGCGCATGTGGCGGCGATTGCGTTGTTCTTTGCGATTAAAACTCATGTTTTCAGCTCCGTTCGGGCCTTATGCGACCGTCTTGCCCTGCTTGCGGCGGATCTGTTCGCCAACGTACTTAATACCCTTGCCCTTGTAGGGCTCGGCCGGATAGTAACTGCGGATACGGGCGGCAGTATCGCCAACGAGTTCCTTTTCGAGGCCCTCGACCGTGACTTTCAACCCGCTCGGGTCAACCGTCACCTTGATGCCTTTGGGAATCAGATACTCTTTGGGGGACGCGAAGCCGAGCGAAAGGATCAGCTTCGGTTCCTGAAGCGCGGCCTTGAAGCCCGTGCCGTCGATCGAGAGTTCTCTCCGGTAACCGACGGTCACGCCGGCGATCATGTTTCTGACCAGCGTCCGGCTCAGGCCGTGGAAACTCTTCTGTTCGCGTGAATCATCCGCGCGGGACACCAGCACCTTGCCGTCTTTGACCTCAAAGACGATGCCCTTCTGGAAGGTGCGGCTCAACTCGCCCAGCGGGCCTTTAACCGTGACGGTGCTGCCGTCAGCGGTCACCGTGACCCCCGCAGGAATCACGACCGGTAGTTTACCAATTCTCGACATCGTTGAACCCCCTTACCAGATTGTGCAGATCAGCTCACCGCCGAGCTTGCGTTTACGGGCGTCCTTGCCGCTGAGGATGCCGCCTGACGTGCTCAGAACCGCGGTACCCAGACCGCCCAGCACGTTGGGGATTTCCTGCACGCCGCAGAACTTGCGGAGGCCCGGCCTGCTCTCGCGGCGCATGCCGCGAATCGCCGGCTCGGCGTCGTCATTGTACTTCAGTTCGATGCTCAGCAGGCGCGGAACGCCGTCGGTCATCGTGAAGTTCGTGATGTAGCCTTCTTCCTTCATCACGCGAAGAATCTCGCCCTTGATCCGGGAGCCCGGAAGCTCGACCGAGGGCAGTCCGGCTTTCAGCGCATTGCGGATGCGCGCCAGCATGTCAGAAATCGGATCCGACGTCATGTTACACTCCTCACCAGCTTGCCTTGGTCACACCCGGGATCATGCCCGACAACGCCAGCTCGCGGAAACAGATACGGCAGAGCTGGAACTTACGGATATACGCGCGCGGACGCCCGCACCGGGAGCACCGGTAATACTTGCGCGACGCAAACTTCGGCGTGCGTTTGGCTTTTTCCATCAGACAGGTTTTGGCCATTGTGAAAATCCTCCTTATTTGCCGGCGAACGGCATGCCCAGGATGGTCAGCAGCTCGCGGGCCTCTTTATTGTCTCTAGCCGTCGTGACGAAGGTGACGTCCATACCGGCATCACTGCCCTGTCCGCTAGAGTCCATGAGTTCGGGGAAGATCGTGTGCTCTTTCAGGCCCAACGTGTAGTTGCCCCGTCCGTCAAAGCCGCGGGTTGCGACGCCGCGGAAGTCGCGGATACGCGGCAGCGCGCTGTTGACCAGGCGCTCCACGAAATCGAACATGCGGTCGCCGCGCAGGGTCACCTTCGCGCCGATCACCATGCCTTCACGCAACTTAAAGTTAGAGATGCTCTTACGGGCCTTGCACAGCACCGGCTTCTGGCCGGAGAGCTTGCTCAGATCGTCGAGGATCGCCTTCTGCACATCCTTCTCGACGATGCCGAAGCCCATGTTGATCACCACCTTCTGCAGGCGGGGGACCAGCATCTTGTTCTTGATGCCGAGCTTCTCCTGAAGTTTCGGCGCCAGTTCCTTCGTGAATGTCTCTTTAAGATTGGCCATGTCCGCTCTCCCTTAGTCCAGGCTCTTGCCTGTAGCCTTGGATTTACGCACCACCTTGTCGCCCTCGAGGACGCGGCGGACGCGGACGCCCTTTTTCGCATCTGGATCGTAGGGCATCAGATTGGAAAGGTCGATCGGGGCCTCGCGGTCCACGAAACCGCCTTCGGGGGCGGTCTGCGAGCGGCGGATAGCCTTCTTCACCATATTCAGGCCCTGCACCACGGCCTTGCCCTTTTTGGGCAGCACGCGCAGCACCTTGCCTGTCTTTCCAGCGCTTTCGCCAGTGATGGCGATCACGATATCGTTCTTCTTGATTCTAGCAACACTCATGCTGTTTCCTAACCCGTAACCGTTTTGACGACCGCTGCCCTGCGCGGGCAAGAAGGCCCTCATCGGCGTTACGGCCCTTCAATGCTTAGACCACTTCCGGTGCCAGCGAAATGATCTTCATGTAGTTCCTGTCGCGCAACTCGCGGGCGACAGGTCCGAAAATGCGGGAACCGATCGGGTTCATCTTGTTGTCCACGATCACGCACGCATTCTGGTCGAACCGGACATACGAGCCATCATCGCGACGGATGGGCTGGCCCGTGCGGACGATAACCGCCGTGCAGACCTGGCCCTTCTTGATCGCGCTGGACGGTGTCGCTTCCTTGATGGCCACACGCACGACATCGCCCAGATGGGCGTACCGCTTGCGCTGGCCCAGAATGCGGAAGCACATCGCGCGCTTAGCGCCGCTGTTGTCCGCGACCACCATCATTGTCTGTTCTTGGATCATGTCAATTCACCTCAGGTTTGTTGACAATACGCCAGCGCTTCGTCGCGCTCAGCGGACGGGTTTCCGCGATGGTCACCACATCGCCCACCTTCGCGGTGTTTGCCTCGTCATGGGCATGGAACTTCTTGAATCGGCGAACCACCTTGCCGTAAATCGGATGGCGCTCACGGCGCTCGCTCTGCACGACCACCGATTTCTCGCCGCTCTTGCTCACCACGACGCCCTTGCGGACTTTGCGGCTACCGCGTTTCTCTGTTGTCGTCTCGGCCATTTTACTTAGCCTCCCGCTCAGCTTTCACTGTCTTCATGCGCGCGATTTCACGGCGCATCGTACGCAGACGGGCCGGCTTTTCAATGCCGGCGCCCGACTTGTGCTTGATCCGCAGGTCATAGAGTTCCTGTGACCGCTCGCGGATCAGTTGGTCGAGTTCCGCCGCCCCGAGTTCTCTCATTTCTCTTGCTTTCATGATTCCGTAAGCTCCCGTTAGTTAGCGGCGC
>Ga0208824_1000838_pt1 | contig 30365 bp, 40 predicted proteins | sample AD_JPNTR3_MetaG_FD_184447 | JGI IMG/M metagenome (GOLD analysis project Ga0208824, IMG submission 184447) | Active sludge microbial communities of municipal wastewater-treating anaerobic digesters from Japan - AD_JPNTR3_MetaG (SPAdes) (version 2) | ecosystem: Engineered > Bioreactor > Anaerobic...
AATTGGGGCGGGGGTATGTGGTATTAAGTGTGTATTCCAAATTTGGGTGAAGTCCATGCGTTGGTCGGCATTCTTACTATCCAAGTCCAAAAAGAGGGTGGGCGGGGGGTCCGAACCGCGAATCAGGTCATAGCCAGGGTCAATCAACCAGGCAGTCACCATAGTCACAATCAATCAACAAACCAGAGTAAGCCAGGTGGTCATCATCGAAAGGCAGTGAGTAGCCAGGGTAAGCAATGAGCGAATGAGCCAGGCAACGTGGATTGACAACCTTCTGCGCGTGAATCGCGGCACGCCTTTTCCGGGCCACCCTTGGGCGCATCCTTGGGCAGGTGATCGGGCACCGTGGGCATCCTGGCGCATCCTTGGGCAGGTGATCGGGCAGTCGGCCACCCTGAGCTGGCAGTCGGGCATCCTTACCAGGCAGTCGCGCACCCTTGGCACCCTTGGCATCCTTACCAGGCAGTCGGGCACCGTGTCAGGCTGCGCGGCCGAAATGTGAGCATGTTTGTATATGTATATAGGGCATCCGGTCGGCGGTCGAAGGTGAAATTTAAGCATTCCCGGCCTGCGCTCAAGGAAATCCGTGTCATAGGGGGGCTATGACACGAGCTATGGCACGAGCTAAGTGTTTGATTTTACTACAATGACACGGATGACACGGATGCACAGTAGCCCCGCAAATACTTACTTAACTTAACAGTATATAATACCACTCTTATATTAAGTATAGTAGTATATATTGTATTTATAGAGATAATGTTAGTATTGCCACACAACTAAACTACCCGGTCGGCCGTAAGTGTGACCCCACTGTGCATAGTGTGCATTGTGTGCATTCCAATAAAATCAAGTACTTAGTTCGTGCCATAGCTCGTGCCATAGGGGGGCAATGACACGGATTTTTCCCGAAATCGGCCAATTTTGAACCGCACAATGCCACTGTCATCTATAAACATACACAAAAAACGCTTGACACCCGAAAAGCGTGCTGCTATAGTGCAATCACCTTACCACCACACGAAGAGGAACCGAAATGCCTGAAGCAACCGCAGTACCCTTGTTGGACCTAGACCTTGACGAAATCGGTTGGACCTTGAATGAGTCTGACTATCTTGCCATCATCGCCACCGGCGAAACCATCACCGCAGAAAGGAACTGAACCATGAACACCGTGACCACCTTGAACACCATGAACACTATTGCTATCGAACTAAACGTCGGCCTGCACGTGTCCGCCACTGGCGAATGCATAAAGCCTAGTCTGGCCCTGGCAGTCGTCGAAAGCATTCTGACGCCCGTCATCATCAAGTCGCGTGTGCAGCAAAGTAGCACCGAGCCGACCTTGATTGCCAAGGTCAAGTTGGAAGGCTGCGGTTTGACCTTGGCGACCGTGCATGATGCGGTTCACCGCATCAGCGTGATTCTCGGGCAAGATTGTATCGCCGTGCTTGACTGTGACCCCGTGGAACACGCGCCGCGGCACGATCGTAAGCACAACTTGAAGGGCTGGCTTATCGGCCCGCGGGCCGATGCATGGGGAGAATTCGACGGTAAGTATTTCATTCTCTTCGATCAACCGCAAAGCGCAAGCCACTACGCCGGGCATCTGCCGGGAAGCGGCGTGCAATGCCACAGTGCGAGTCCGGAGTATGCGCGCCACGGTCTCGTTCTCCGCTTGCGTGAGAATGCCAAAGGCCGGCAACTCTGGGAGGCTTTCGCTCACGGGCATCTGGTGTTCTGCCACCCGCTCCAAGCGAAATGCAAGTTTGGCGCCATGGCACTGCTGAACGGCGCCTGATCGTCTCGCTCGCGCTCCGCGCTCGCTCGACGGGGCGCGGAGCTTGACAACTGAACCATGTTGTGTTAATATATACACCACACTAAACCCCTAACCCGAAAGGACTGAACCATGAACATCTGCAAAACCCTTCCCATTGTTGCCCTTGTCGCAACTCTCTCCGGCTGTGCCGGTTTGGGTGAATTGTGCGGCATGGCTAATGGCTACACCGTCATTACTCCGGACGGTAAATCCGCAACTATCATCCCGGCCAAATGCGCCATCCTCTCCGGTAAAGGACTGAACCATGAATAAGCCAGCAATCACCCCGGCCGACATCACCGCCGCATGCGCCGTCATCGCACGCAACCCGGCCGAGTATCGCTCAAGCCGCCCTCTGCCGACCACTGGCAAGCGCCACGATCAGCGCCTGTTGGCTGACGGCCGCAACGCCATTGCTTGCGTCATCCTGGCGACCGGCAAGGTGCGCGCCCGTTGGCAACTCACCGACGCCATCCGCCGCGGCCACAATGGCGATGCCACCGACTTCAACGCGATCAACCGCCAAGGCGCCATCGCCCTTGGCTACACGTTCTCTCACTAATCACCGAGGCTACTGCCATGACCACTCCCGCATTCAACATCACCGCCGCACGTAAGACTGTCGGCGCCATCATTCACCGCATCGAAGAAGCCGGCCTCGACCCGACCATCCGGCGCCGCATCATTCAGCGCCAGATCGCCGATTTGATCGACACTGTACAACCCTTCGAGAAGTACGAGGGTGCGCTTCAACGCTGCTCCCTGGCGAATGCGCAAGGCGACATGACCGAACTCGCCGCCGGCATGCAACTGATCAGTGCATTGCTCCCGCCCTTGACCTACGGCTGTACGCTTCAAGGGCAAGTGTTCCACTTCGCTGGCGAAGATGATCTCTGGCGTAAGAGCAAGTCCGGATGCGTCAGCATTCAGTCCGGTGTGATCTACAGCCATCCGCTGCCTGACACGCCCGTGACCTTGGTCAATATCTGAGATCGAAACCGCCGTGAGGCGGTCCGGCACTGATGGTGCCGCTGATGAGATCGAACCTGACCCCAAAGGACTACACCATGAAAATCCTGCACAAAACGACCGGCGAACTTCTGCTCGAAACCGAAACCACAAACCTCCCAGGTGCCAACCTCTCTGGTGCCGACCTCTCTGGTGCCGACCTCTCTGGTGCCAAGCTCTTCGGCACCGACTTGTCCGGTGCCAAGCTCTCACGCGCCGACCTCTTCTGTGCCGACCTCTCACGCGCCGACCTCTCTGGTGCCGACCTCTCACGCGCCGACCTCTCTGGTGCCGACCTCTCTGGTGCATACCTCTCACGCGCCGACCTCTCTGGTGCATACCTCTCTGGTGCCGACCTCTCACGCGCCGACCTCTCTGGTGCCGACCTCTCTGGTGCATACCTCTCTGGTGCATACCTCTTCTGTGCCGACTTGTCCGGTGCCGACCTGTCCGGCGCCAAGCTCTTACGCGCCAACCTCTCCGGTGCCGACCTCTCCGGTGCCGACCTGTCCGGTGCATACCTCTCACGCGCCAACCTCTTTGCTACCAAAACCGACCCACTCACGAAATTCTGAAAAGACTGCACCATGAACAAGCCCGTAGCATTCTGGAAATTCAATCCGAAAACCGCCGTCACCCAGGAACAAGCGGTCGACTACGCCTGCAAGATCGCTGATCCGTTCGCAAAGGGTGCCAAGTGAAGACCGCCAAGACACCGCCCAGGAACATCAACAGCGCACCCTATTGGCATATTGACCCGACCAAGCCAGTCACCTATCACATGACGGTGCGCATCCTGCCTCGCGAAATAATCGAACGCCTGACGGTGCTCTCGCGCCTAGAGCGCTTCGGCGACGAGGCCGGGACGCATCCGGCAACCGACCGTGAGATGGTCGCCCTGATCAGGCACTGCTTGATCAACCGGCGGCCGAACACGCCGCCCGTGCCTGCCAGTCGCTACCACAACTCGGTCGATAACGTCCGCCACCGCATCGCCCTTACCAGTGCCGCGGCCGAGGAATTCACCGAGCGCCTGGCCGAATTCAAGCGCCTTTGCCTGCGCTTGATCGGCGAGGCTTACCCTTACCTGAAGAATGAATGTGACTGGCAACGTGCAAGCATTTTCACCGACACCCGCAGCTTTGATTATCACGCCGCAAGGAGAAACGCACCATGAACAAGCTCATCATCACCCTCGCCCTCACCCTCGCCGCCGGCACTGCCCAGGCCGGCTACTATTGCGACATGGACCCGGATTCCATTGCGTGCGATCGTGAAATCCGCCGCGAAGAGCGTGAAGCTGACCGCCAGGAACGCGAGAACGAACGCTTCGAGGATCGGTTGCGCGAGGATCAACGCGACCTTTCCCGCGCATATCGCCGGATTGAAAAAGAAGTCGATCGCGACCAGTACGTGCCCCGGCGCCGCTACTACCGCTGATCCACGCCTGCAACCGGATGCCTTGGGATCGAGGCGTCCGGTTTATTTTCATTTCAGCTTGACAAGTGAAGTGAATTGTGGTATGATGTGCTCTCACACTCTGACACGAAAGGAACCGAAAAATGTCTCTGATGCTTCATGCTGGCGCCGCCGCCATCGACCGTGCCGCCCTCGCCACCCTTCCGCTGCCCCAAGCTCGCGGCAGTCGGCACGTCGTGCGCCCCTTCATTGAAGATGTCGAACTGATCGACGGCTTCCTCCGCAACGAAGGCTACGTCATCGCCGATGAAGCCTTCGGCGTGAAGACCGGCAAGGACGACATGCCGACGCAATTCTTCGGAGCCATCGAAATCCGCCCGGCCGCCCTCGAAGGGGAGTACATCCCGGCCAACGACTTCGCCCTGACCGTCGGCATTCGCGGCAGCTACGACCAGTCCCTGCCCAGGGGGCTGGCGGTCGGATCGCGGGTCTTCGTGTGCGACAACCTGGCGTTCAGTGCCGAAGTCACGATCGCGACCAAGCAAACGCTGAACATCGCCAACCGCATCCCGAACCTGCTGCGCGACGCCGTGGCCCGCATTCCGGCAATGGCCGAGCACCAGAACGTCCGCTTCGATGCGTACCGCAACTACAAGCTGTCGCAGCGGGCCGGTGATGCCATCTTGGTCGAGTGCGTGCGCCGCGGCATCCTGAACCCGAGCAACATCGGCCAAGCGATTGCCGAGTGGGACAAGCCGAAGCACGATGAGCACATCGCCGACGGCCGCACGGCCTGGACGCTGTTTCAGGCCGTGACAGAGGCCATCAAGCCGAGCAACGCCGAGCGTGCGCACATCCTGGGCGCCTGGAACCGCACCGTTCCGCTGACCGAGTTCCTCGACCAAGGTGTCGGCCTGACGCTGCACTGATCCACAAGGGGAGGCTTCGGCTGCACATGAAACAATCGCCAAGGCGCCATCGGATGTGATACACTGCTGTTTGCCGCCCCTCGACACGGCGCAACCCCGGTGCCACCTACGGCCTGATCACCGTATGGTGGCACCAACCTTCTCCCATGTCGAGATTGTCGAGGCTTCATGATCCAAATCTCCTACGCTGAGTCTCTCCAAAAGCCGCTCCGGCTGCTTGAATTTGAAGACTTGCATGCTCTGTCCGAGTGGATGGAGACCATTCCTTCCGTCAGCACGAAGGAAGACTCTCCGATTATCACCACCGCCATCTTCCCGAAGTACCCTGTTCCGGCCACGAAGCGCACCTACGACCGGGCCACGCACACGACCGGCGCCATCCTGGATTTCGACTCCGGCGATGTGACTCCTGAAGAAGTGGCCGCCGAGTTCGATGCCGAGAACATCCCCTACCTGATCCGCACCACCTTCTCAAGCACGCCCAAGCACCCGCGCTTCTTTGCCTTCGTGCCCTGGTCAATCGCTTGCCCGGTCGGCGACCACCGCCGCAGCATTCAGAATGCCATCAAGCCAAAGTTGAATGGGCACGGTAGTTTCGCACCTGAATCCTTGAACGCTGTCCAGCCGCGCTTCTGCGCCAAGCGTGCCAACGTCCCGGCCGACATCTACCTGCCCGACGGCGAGCCGTGGATGCTCGTCCCGCCGACGCCGACGCTCTCACAGCAACAACCGGCTGCCTCGCCGCCGAGCGCTTTCGATTCGCTTGAGCTTGACCCCAAGGCCCGCCAGCTTTTCCGCCTCGCACTCAACTACATCGACGCTGACGAAAGCCGCGAGACATGGGTGTCCGTGCTTGGTTGCGGGCTGCGGATGTTCGGCATCACCCATGAGAAGCTGCGCTCGCGCGCCTTGAGCAAGGAACAGTGGGAGCTTGTTGCGCTGCTCGAAGACTTCTCTTCCCGTGGTTCCAAGCGCAAGTATTACTCCCCGGAGAACGGCCGGGGCATTGCCTCATGCACCGCCACCAGGGTGAATGCCGAGGGCGACAATGTGCCGAGCATGGTCATGCAGAATGCTCGCCGCGTGCTCGACGGTACGCACCAGATCACCCTGACAGGCGTCATCAAGCGCACCGACTTCCCCGCCTTTGAGGCGATGCTTGAAGAGCAATTCCCCGAGTTGCTTGAGCAGGCGCGCAGTCGGCACGGCGCGCCTGTGGTGCCCCAGGCTGTCGTGACCGAAAAGGAACTTGGCAAGGCCCGCACCAAGGCCGAGGTAGCACTGAGCCAATACGAGGCCGAGCTTGAAGAGTACCGCCGCAAGGTGGATACCCTGTTCGACACGATGCCAGAAGGCCCGGCCATGAAGCTTGCAATGGGCTTGGCCAGCGGCGGCCTGACCAACCAGAGCGAATGGTTCCTGCCGCCGGTTGCCGCCATTGTGCTTGCCTCGCAGATCATCAACGTGGTGATCGCCAACCGTGTCTTCGTTCAGGTGGGAAACCTGCCACCACTTTCAGGCAACACCTACGCCTACCTGTTCAACGACTCGGGCACCGGCAAGAGCCTCCAACTCAACTACGCGATGGAGATTCTGAACCGCGCTGGCTACGGCCACGCCCGGTATCCAGGCAAGGTGCATTCCGCCTCCGGCGTGCATACCGTCCTGCTCCAACGCGGGCCGACAATCATCCTCGCCACCGACGAAGTGAAGCAGTGGTTCAGCGGCATCGTCGGCACCCAGACCAACGGCAATCAACAGACCCTCGACGCCTTCATGCTCGAAGCTTTTCAGGCATCGTGCCGCGGCAAGTCGATCACGCCTGACGCCCGTGCCGCCGACCGTCGCGGCAATGAAGTGCAGGCTGCGCTTCCGATCAGGCAACCCAACATCTCGACCTTCATGGTGGGTGTGCCGGCCGACATGAACGCATTCACCGAAAGCATGTTCTCCGACGGCAGCTTGGCTCGGGCCATGTGCTTTACGCCGATGCGGGTGATGAGCGAAGAAACCTACGATCGCGGGCGCCGCCTTGCCGAAAGGCGCGGGGAACTGCGCAGTGGCAAGCTGACCGATGGTGAGGATAAGGTCAGGGTGGATGCTGTCCAGGCGCTGAAGCTGCTCGATGCCAAGCTGGATCATCAGGGCCTGGGCAGTGACCTTGCCAAGGTGCTTGCCGCCGAAGCCTTTGAAGAAGAACTCGTGCCCGAGAACGAGATCATACAGTTCAGGGACTTTTCCAGGGCGCGGGCAAACTTTCCTGACAACATGGTGCGGATACTCACCCTTGAGCCGCGCACTTTGGAACTGATCAACGCTCGTGACATCGAGTTCGGCACCAAGTGGCCGCACAAGGAACTCGAATCCTGCGTCGCACGCTATGTCGAAAAGGCGCTGAAGATCGCCTTGAGCCTGAGCGTGATCAACGACCCGACATGCACCGTGATCAATCACGACATGGTGAAATTCACCCTTGATCTGGTCGAGCTTGTCGAGACCCCGTGGTTTATTCGCTCAACCAGAAACGAACTTGGTATCGAGCTTGGCTACAACAAGTTCTCAAGGTTGGCGCAAGAGATCAAGGGCATGCTCGTGAAGGGTGGCGTGTTGCACCGCGCCACCAACGGGATGACCGTCCGGGAGATCAGGCGCACGAAGGGGATGTATCCCCTCTACAAGGTTGTCCAACAGCACCTGACGAGCGTGTCACCAACCATGCGCAACGACGCCTCGACGCTTCTCGAAGCCCTCGACCTTGTTCCGGTACGGAGCGAGGGTCAGAAGGGCTTCCGCATCTACCACCCGGATCACAGACCAGAGATTACACACGATGACGAAGAAGAGTGAATCCTTCGACGAGCTTTACCTGAACGCTCCGAAGGAAACCAAGGAACTGAACAAGCTGCGCAAGGAAGGCCGGCTCTTGGTGTCCAACCAAGTCGAGGAATTCTGTCGCCACGTGATTCAATTCGGACGCCTTCCTGTCGTCGCCTACGAGATGGCATTCAGCGTGATCGACGCCGATACCGGCGAGATCATCAAGCCTGACCACGCCACCTACTACGCCGGCCAGATGATGAAGCGCAAGGACGTGCTCGACTACATGAAAGAGCTTCGCAAGCAAATTGTCCAGAGCGGCAACATCGACCGCGAGCAGATCATCCAGACCCTGCGCGGGTTGCTGCTTGACCCGGATGTCAAGGCGAGCGACCGCATCGCCGCCGCCGCCCAACTCAACCGCATGGAGAACTTCAACAAGGAAGCCGACGCCCTCCCAGGTGCCACCCTTGTGATCAACCTGCCATTCACACCACAACCGTTGGTCAGTGCCCCGCCGATGAGGATCATCGACGGCGAGGTCATTGACAACTAAACTTAATTGTGGTAATATGTTGCTTTGAATATCTAACAGGAGCCCGTGTCAAATGAAACCCCTTCTTTCCGCAACCATTCAGGACACGTCCGCGATTCGGTATCCGGCCTTGGTCTCGACCAAGCTCGACGGTATCCGCTGCCTCGTGATTGACGGCGTGGCTGTCAGCCGCAACCTCAAGCCGATTCGCAATGACCATGTGCAGCAGAGCATCGCCCGGCTCGGCAAGGATGCCGAAGGTCTCGACGGCGAACTGATCGTTGGTTCAGAGTTCAGCCCGACCTGCTATCGCGACACGAGCAGCGGCGTCATGAGCTACAGCGGCAGCCCTGACTTTCGCTTTCATGTGTTCGACCGCTTCAACATCGACGCACCTTACACCGATCGTCTGAGCACCCTACCGGCCACCGGCGGCATCATCCAACGTGTCGAACAAACACCGGTGCATACCGAGGCGGAGTTGCTGCTGATCGAATCCGACCTGCTTGCGGTCGGCGCGGAAGGTGTGATGGTGCGCTCACTTGACGGCGCCTACAAGCACGGGCGCAGCACCCTGCGTGACGGCATCATCGGCAAGCTCAAGCGTTTCACCGACGCCGAGTTCAAGGTCGTCGGCAGCATCGAGCGGATGCACAATGCCAACGATGCCGGCGTGGATGCACTCGGCTACGTGGAGCGCAGCACAGCCAAGTCAGGGATGGTGCCCTGCGGTGATCTCGGTGCGCTGATCTGTCGCACTGCCGACGGTTCCACTTTCAATGTCGGTGGTGGCTTCACTGCTGCCGATCGCGTTGCCATGTGGGCCAAGCGTGATTGGTTGGTTGGCCGAATTGCCAAGGTCAAGTTCTTTGCTCCGGGTGGCTACGATGTCCCGCGCTTTCCCGTCTTCCTTGGGTGGGCTGCCCAATGATGAGTCTTCGTGAATTGATGGCGAGTGGCGATCCCTACAGCACGCACGAAATCGCGGCGATCACGGGACGACCGTTCTTGTCTGTCGCCAGCCAACTGAACACTCTCGCCAAGCGCGGCCAAGTGGTGCGTTGCGGCACGATCAGGAACGGCCACCGCCCTCTGACCATCTGGAAGTGGGTGGTCAAATGATTCCTGCCGGTCGCTACCACTCCCTGATCCACGGCATCAAGATCGAAGGTGTCGGGCGCTACTACCTGCACTTCACCGTGCTGCCTGCTGGCGAGCGGTGCAAGGTGCGCTTGTTCCCAAGCCACATCACCGCCTTGCGCATTGCCACGATGCATCAGTCCGACCTGCCCCAGGACCTGAAAGGTGCCCAGGCGATCTTGGTCATCGGTTTGCATCCTGATTATGGCAACCGCTTCATCAAGCCGCTCCCCATTCCGAACGAGAAGCTGATCAATGTCGAGTCGGATGTCGATCTCAGTCGTGCCCGGCAGTTCTGTGAGTTTGAAGATTTATGAGAACTTGTAATGTAGATGGCTGTTGCCGTGAGGCAAAGAGCAAAGGGATGTGCGATAAACACTATCGGCGAACAAGAAAATACGGTGATCCGCTTAGCTTTGGATCACGTATTGTCGATGAAGGCGATGACGTTGCGCGCTTCAACGCGAAGTTTGTTCGCGGTAATGCACACGAGTGTTGGAATTGGCAAGGTGGCACCAGGCCAAACGGAAAAGGTGTGCTTTATGGCCGACACCATTTGTCAAACGGTTCGGCCATAGGGGCGCATCGCTTTGCTTTTCAACAGGCAACAGGTGTGTTGCCTGTTAGTATGTTCGTATGCCACACCTGCGACAATCCACTTTGCGTAAATCCATCCCATTTGTTTCTTGGTAATCACGCTGACAACATGCGCGATATGGTTGCCAAAGGTCGATCGTTCAAAGGTGCGGGTGAAAACAAAAAAGGGCGTGCGTTGCTTACCAATGAGCAGGCTACCGAGCTTCGCATGTCAAGCCTAACTGAGCGAGAGCTTGGTATCAAATACGGCATGTCAGCCGGCAATGCCGGGCATATTAGAAGAGGGAAAAGTTATCGTGTTGAAACTTAGACCCTACCAACAGCGCGTCATTGACTTGACGATCTCGCACCTGGGAGACTACCCAAGCTCAGCGCCGACTGTTGTTGTGCCGACGGGTGGTGGCAAATCGTTGATCTCAGCGGCGCTGGCCAACCACTACGCGAAGTTCGGTAACGTGTTGATCGTCACCTTTCGCAAGGAATTGGTGACCCAGACCGCCTTGGAAATGCCGCGCCATTTGAACGTGTCAGTGTTCAGTGCCGGCGTCGGGTGCAAAGAAACCAAGGGGCCGATCATCGTGGCTGGCATTCAGTCCATCCGCAAGAATTGGCACAAGCTGCCGCGCATTCACACCATCATCATCGACGAAATCCATTGGGGCAATGCAGCCTACAATGAATTCATCGAGAACGTGCGCAAACACTCACCGCATCTACGGGTGATTGGTATGACAGCAACATGTTTCGACGGGAAAGGTGTGCATTTACACATGCTCAAGGACCCTGTGACCACCGGAGTGTGCGCCGAAGTTTCGATGGGAGAACTGTTGCGCGACGGTTATCTCTGCAATGTAGTGGCCTACAACCCTCCGACCAAGTTGGATGTTTCCGGTGTTGGTGTTGATGCCAGGACCGGAGACTACAAACAGAACGAGTTGCAAGCGGCGGTTGATCGCACCGATCTGAATCAGAAAGTTGCCTCCGACATCCTGCGAATTTTTGCCGAGCGCAAGAGCGTGCTGGTGTTCGCTTCCGGGGTGGATCACGCCGGTCATCTGGCGGCGCTGCTGCCGGGCGCCAAGATGATCGTCGGCAGCACACCGAATAAGGAACGAGACGCCATTGTTGAGCAGTTCCGCGCAGGCAAGGTGCGTTGGTTGGTTGCTGTAGATACTCTGTTGGTCGGGTTCAACGCGACACGCGCCGACGGGCTTGCTCTTTGCCGACCGACGAAATCACCTTTGGTTTATGTTCAAGCCATCGGCAGAATCATGCGGACACACCCAGGTAAAACAGACGCTTTGCTGTGTGACTTCGTTGGTGCGGTGGATGAACACGGCCCTGTCGATGAAGTCTGTGGTCATCCGCCGAGGGTTGCCGGCGGTGAAGCTCCGACCAGGGTGTGCGAGAATTGTTTCTGCATTTGTTTGGCCGGCTTGCGCAAATGCCCGCAGTGCGGTGAAGAGTTTCCACCACCTGTTCCGGGAGAACGTGTGTTCGATCCGCGCACCGGCCAGATCGTTATCTCCGGTGTCGTCAAGAACCCTGACGGCAGCAGAACCTATCCTGTCGATCGTGTCGAGTATCGGCGCGAGACCACCAATGCCGGTGATCCTGCATTGGTTGCCGAATACTTCGCACCGAATCGCATCACCCCTGTGGCCACGGAATACTACAACATCTGGCACCACAAGGCGTCCGTTGCGCAGCGCGACGGTGAGAAGTGGCTAAGGCGCTTGGCTATCCCCGGCGGCATTCCGACGAACGTTGTCGAGGCTCTGGTGCGTGCGCAATTTGGCGCGCTCAAGGTGCCGAGCAGTGTTACAATTGCGCCCGGTTCAATTTATCCCATCAGGTTTGGCGCCCCAACCACTTGACAAACCATGCAAGTTGTGGTATAGTGTGCGCTCAATTCAACGAATAGGAGAACTCGCGGTGATCTCTCAACGCAAGCGCATCAAAGCTGTGATCAAGGAATACGAAGTGTCGGCCATCGACCCGCGCACTGCCATCACGGCCATCGGCACCATCATCAACGAAAAGTCCCTGGCGCCCAAGAAGTCGGCCGGTGAGAAGTCGGCTGAGGCTTTCCGTACCCTGATGCAGGACGAAGACAACCTCGCCATCGTTGTCCTGCACGACGGCGGCAAGTGCATGCACACCCACATCAACAGCGACGATCAGATCGCGGGCCTTTCCGACCTGATCAACAAGTTGCTTGTCTTGGTGCAACAGGCCAGGAATGAACTGGCATGAGCGAGATCATCATCGCCAACGACAAGGGTGTCGAGCAGCAGACTCCGAAGAAGGAGTTCTACGTCTATGCCGACGAGGCCGGTATTAGCGAGATCAGGATGACGAACGATGTCGCCTTCGTCCTGACCGCCTTCGCCACGGTTGCCTCTTTCATTGCATCGCAGTTGAAGGACGAGAACGGCCAACCCATGACCGTCGGGAAACTTCTTGGCGACATGGGACGAATGACGCAGGCCGCTGTCGAACAAGCCCAGGCACGTCGTGAAGCCGAAAAGGCCGTCGAAGAAGCCAGGGACCAGTCCATCAACTGAGGACCAAGACCATGCACGCAAAACCTGAATTCGGCAGCACCTATCCGCTCTCACCCGAACCCTTGGAAGACTACGGCAGCACCCCCAAGGATCGCTCCGGCAAGTACATCATCAGCCACATCAACGGTGGCTTCGTGAAGCAGGGCCAAGCCGAACTGGTCAGCGACCGCAAGGACGCCACGGTCTATCCGGATGCTTCGGCTGCCGCCATCGCCGCCGGCAAGATCGTATCGGCTGCCCGCGAAGAAGCGGCCGTCGTCTAGCAGCAGAAGGGCTTCGCGGGTGTGCCCTCCCAGAAACACCCGCGCCAACAACTTAACAGGAGCCTAAGCGTGAAGCTGAAAATCTCGATCGACCCGAGCACCACCAATTCCGAACTGGTGCATCTCGGCAACTTTCTCACCGCCATCGGCATGAACCGCGGCGCCCATGTGATCAGCGCCTCGATCGACGAGGCCGAACTCGACGAACCGGAACCGACCTACATCCCGCTCAATCGTGAAGAGCCGGTGGTCCATGCCGAAGTGCCCAAGCGCAAGCGCCGCACGAAGGCCGAGATCGCTGCTGCTGCTGAGGCGCACGCATCGCAGGGTGAGCCGTTGCCGGAAGAGGGTCATTTCTATTGGTCGCATCCGGAAAGCAACGCTTTCGGCATCGTCAAGACTCGCGATGAACTGAACAAGGTGTTGGCCAGCGACCCGTGCTGCGAAGAAGTCACCGAAGAGCAATACCTCAAGTTGGCTGAAGCCCCTACCGACCCTGCACCTACCCCGCCTGCCGAGCCGCCGGCTACGCCCCCGTCGGAGACTGCATCCACCGAACCTGCGTCGGCATCCCGTTCTGACCGGCCGGTGCCGACCTCTGCTGACCTGAATCGCAAGGCCGCCGTCGTCGCCAAGAAGCATGGTCCGGCTATGGTCAAGGAAAAGATCATCTCGCTCGGGAGCACCTTGATCTCCCTGCTCAACGACGAAGGCAAGATCGCCCTCGACGCATGGCTTGATGAGCAAGCATGAAACGAATGTCCGGAGGCTATGGCCCCGCCTATCTGGCGGCGGTCATAGCTCTCGGGTTGTTCATCGTGTGGGTAATCACCAAGGCGCTACTACCATGAACGGTATTCTGAATCACCACGAAATCTGCGAACTGATCGAAAGCGGTGTCATCGAGCATGCTCGCTTCGATGCGGTCAATCCCGCATCCATCAACGTCACGCTCGACTACATCTTTCTGGTCGAATCGAGGCATCCAACCGCCCCGCTCGGCTTTCACTGCAACCCGCTCGAATTCGCAATGCGTCACTCGCCTGTTTTCTGGACGCTCGAACATTCGGTCATCCTCGAACCGGGCATGTTCTGCCTCGCCAGCATTCAGGAAAAGCTGAACCTGCCGAACAACATCTGCTGCGACGTGATGCTTCGCTCGTCGGCCGCACGCATGGGCATTCAGCACCTGTTGGCAGGTTGGGGTGATCCAGGCTATAGCGGCCACCTGACGCTCGAACTCAAGAATGAACTGCGCTACCACGCGATCCATTTGCGCGGCGGTGATCAGATCGTCCAGCTTCGCTTTCATCGCATCAATCCCGTTGCCGATGAGAAAAGCTACGGCGCCGTGAGCGGCAAGTACAGTGGCGACAAAGGTCCGCAGATCATCAAGCCGGAGAACGCAGCATGAGCGACGAGCATTCCAAACTCTCCCCGTCAGCCGCTGAGCGTTGGCTTGAGTGCCCTGTTGCACCGGAGCGCGAGCAAGCGTTTCCCGACAAGGACAACGATGCCGCTGCCGAAGGCACTGCCGCGCACCACATGGCCGCCTACTGCCTCGACAGTGACATCTCCGCAAAGGACGCACCAGCCGACGCACGTTGGGACAAGTGGGACTCCCCGGTCTTCCGTGACCACGTACAGACCTATCTCGACTTCGTGCGCTCGAAGCTCACCGTGACATCCCACCTGTTCGTCGAACAGAAGCTGTCGATCCTGCCTGAATTCGATGTATGGGGAACGGCCGACACGGTGATCGTGGATGGCAACACCCTGCGCATTGTCGATCTCAAGTTCGGCCAAGGTGTGCTTGTGTCGCCCGACGACAACCCTCAGCTTTTCCTCTACGGTTGGGGTGGCTACGACACGCTCGAATGGTTGGCATCGGAACCGATCACCCACATCGAAGTTTCGATTTGCCAGCCGCGCCGCGAGAACACGGTCAGCAAGACCTTCACTGCCGACGAATTGAAGCGGTGGATGGTGGATCATCTGCCGAAGGTGCGCAAGGCGTATCACGCGATTGCCACCGACACCGCAACCCCAGGCGCTCACTGCATGTGGTGCCGGGCACGCCGTACATGCGTCGAGCGTGCGCAATTCAACCTGGCCACGGCCGGCATGGACTTCGCCGACATCACCAACCCGGTGTGCGAGCCGATCAATCCGACGGATATCGACGAAGACATGCTCACCGCGATCTTCCTGCGCCTGCCACTGTTGGAAAAGTGGATCAAGGATGTCGAGACCGAAGTCGCCGAGCGCGCCAAGAACCACCACATCAACGGCCTGAAGTGGGTGGCCGGGCGCAACATGCGCTACATCACCGACCCGGATGCGGCGGGGCTTGCACTGGAACTGAGCGGCATTGCCCCTTGGGCTGAACGCAAGTTGCTCGGTTTCGGTGATCTTGAAAAGGCGGTCAAGGCCGCGGGTCTCAAGCTCACCGATCTGATCGGCAACTTCATCGACACCAAGCAGAGCAACCCGGTGCTTGTCGCGGAAACCGACAAGCGGCCGGCAATCGAATCGAGCGCGAAATCCGATTTCGCCGCTTGACAAACGCCACGTTTTGTGGTAGCATGTATTTTCTTTCAGCAGTCTAACTAGCCAACTCAGGAGACCACTCTAATGGGCACGAAAGTCATCACAGGCAAGGTTCGTTTTTCCTACGCCTTTCTCAACAAGCCCCGCACGAACGATCGTGGCGAGGACAAGTTCAGCGTCACCATCCTGTTGCCGAAGTCGGACAAGGCGACCTACGAAGCGCTGCGCGCCGCAGAGCGCGAGGCCGCGATGAAGAAGTTCCCCGGCAAGCCGGAGTCCTTCTACAAGGCGATCAAGAGCGTGATCCATGACGGCGACGGCGTGCGCCCGAGCGGTGACAACTTCGGCCCGGAGTGCAAGGGTTGTTGGGTCTTCACGGCCAGCACCGACGATCGCCCTGGCTGCGTCGATGAGAACCTCGACGCGCTGATGGAACCGATCAAGTCCGGTGACTACGGCCGCGTGTCCATCAACATGTACGGGTTCGACACGGCGGGCAACCGCGGTGTGGCCGCCGGCCTGAACAACGTGCAGTTGCTCGAACGCGGTGAATCCCTTGGCGGTCGCACCGACGCCGCCTCTGACTTCGGCGGGTTCTAAGGCTCGGCGGGGTTGGGGGTTCCCGGCTCCGTTGTTCTACCGGCCCAAGGGGAGCCGGGCCTTATTCCCCTTACCTTCATCAACAGGAGAACCACTGATGTATCGTCACGTCTTCAACCCGTATTCCCTCCATTGGGAAATCCAGATGCTGCGCTTCGGCTTCTTCTGGACCACCTTGCGCGGCGCTTGCTTTACCGATCTGGAAGACGCCAAGGGCTATGCCAAGGAGATTGGTCTGAGCGCACACTATCGCGAGCAAGTGCCGTTCAACCACATGATCGCCCTGGAAACCAGCAATGTCGTGGAGTTGGAGCAGCCATGAAGTCGCTTCCTCCAGGCAACCGTGACTCTGCTGATCCGCTCGCTCAGCGAGGAGATGCATACCAACCGGAAGCCCTCAAGGTCCAGGTCGGCGGCAACCACTACAAGAACTTCGCCATTCAACCGGTCGAGTTCATCGAGAAGAACGACCTGTCTTTCCTAGAAGGTTGCATCATCAAGCGTGTGTGCCGCCACGATGCCAAAGCAGGCGCCGAGGACCTGCGCAAGGCCATCCATGAATTGCAGCTTCTGATCGAACTGCGCTACGGGGAAAAACCGTGAGCGACGACGACATCAGAGCCGCCTATCTGAAGGCAATCGGCAACCCGATGGACGAGCGCCTGATGGAACAGGCCCGCCTCTTCATCGCCGCAATCTTCGACGCACTTCAACCGGCCGGCTTCATCGACGGTGGCATCTTCAGTGAAGAGGAATGGGGTGTGCGTTGCCCAGAGGCTCTTTACCGGAGGCCATTTTGAACTTCGACTACAGCGCAGTGCGCGCACCTGTGCTCGACTTCCTGTTTCAGCACGAACTCTTCCGCATCGAGCTTCGCGAGAAGTACGGTCGGCATCCCGCGCCGATTCACACCGACCCGTCCAAGGAAGCCGAGCGCCAAGACAAACGCAGGAACACCATGCGCGCCAACATGCGTGCCTTGTTCAAAGGTGTCTTCGTTGAGTACGGCACCGACATGCGAATGGGCACCACAGCGATCAAACAAAACATGGGTCGCGATGCAGGCAGCGTGTTGAAGGCGCTCCACACCCTTGAGGAAGACGGGTGTGTGGCTCGGGTTGGAACGCTCAAGGCCGCCAGTGGTCGCGAGCAAATTGTCTGGGAGTGGGTCGGAGAATGAAAGAGCCTGTTGTTTTCGACACCGAGCTTGTTGGCTCGGATGACGGTCCTGTCACGTTCCTGTTTTGTGCGAAGCACCTTCCTTCCGGAAAGGTGGCATCCCTTTGGGGCGACAATCCGGAGGACATGAGCAAGCTGCAAAAGCTGTTCAACAATCCGAACTTTACATGGGTGTCCTTCAACGGCATCCGCTTCGACGCTCCGATCGTCACGGCCGTGTTGGGTGGGGTGCCGCTCAACCAAGTGAAGCGCATGGCGAACCGCCTGATCGCGGAGAACGTGCCGGCCTGGATGATCTATCGCGACTACAACCTGGAAGCGCCAGAGATCGACCACATCGACCTGATCAAAGTGGCGCCCGGTGTCATGGTCAGCCTCAAGACCTATCAAGCCCGGTTGAAGATGAAGACCATTCGCGATATGCCGTTCAAGCACGATGATGCCCTGAACGAGCACGGGCGCCGCATCCTCAACGAGTATTGTCTGAACGACGTGGATGCTACGGCCGCCTTGTTTGCAGAGCTTGGGGAGGCTGTCTCCCTGCGCGAGCACATGAGCGAAGAGTATCGCATCGACCTGCGCAGCAAGAGCGATGCACAGATGGCCGAGGCGATCATCGCCAAGTCGCTCGGGATCATGCGTGCCGGGCCGGCTGAAGTGCCCGACTCAGTGAAGTACAGGGCGCCTGAATTCATTGCTCCCCGCGGGCCGATCATGCAGGACATCCTGGCCCGTGCAGAGAAGCATCGCTTCGGTGTCCATCGAGGCAACGGTGCTGTGATTCTCCCTGACTTCCTCGCCGACAAGCAGGTGCTGATCGGTGACGGCAGTTACCAGATGGGCATCGGCGGCCTGCACTCGACGCACGACAAGAGCGTGTTCGTGGAGGCCGGACCTGATTGCGAGATCGTCGATGCCGATGTCGCCAGCTTCTACCCGAACCTGATCCTGAACGCCAACATGATCCCGCGTGGCCTGGGCCATCAGTTCATCACGCTCTACCGCGGTATCGTGAAGCGGCGAATGGAAGCCAAGAAGAGCGGTGACAAGGCCACTGCCAACTCCCTCAAGATCGCGCTCAATGGAACCTTCGGCAAACTCGGCTCGATGTTCTCCAAGCTCTACGCACCTGACCTGATGTTGGCCGTCACCTTGACCGGGCAGTTTTACCTGCTCACCCTGATCGAAGACCTGAACGATCTCGGTGTCAAGGTGATCTCGGCCAACACCGATGGCGTATGTTTCAGTGGCACACCCGAGCGGGTCAAGGCGGCGAAGGAATGGATCGAATGCTATGGGGCGCTGACCGGGTTCGAGTTTGAATTCACACCGTACCGCAAGATCGCGATGCGTGATGTAAATTCATATTGTGCAATCAAGACAGATGGTGGCCCGAAAACAAAAGGGGTTTTCGCCAACTCCGGCCTGATGAAGAACCCGACGAACGAAGTCTGCACCTTGGCGGCCCAAGCCTATCTCGCCACCGGACGCTCGATCGAATCCTTCATTCGCGAGCACCTGACCGTGGCCAACTTCGTGGATTTCACCCAGGCCCGCTCGGTCAAGGGTGGCGCTGTAGTCTATGGAAGAACGGTGATGTTCGACGATTGGGTGCAGATTGCTGATCGCCAGTGGCAGCGCCCAGGCACAACCAAGATCGTCAATCGCGTGAGCCGGCCGCACCCTGTCGCCCTTGGCGTCGATCCGACCTACCTTGGGCGCACCGTGCGGTGGTACTACTCGACCGACCGTAGCCTGACGATCAACTACGCCAACAACGGCAACCTCGTGCCGAAGAGCGAGGGCGGGCGCGAGTGCATGACCTTGCCTGATCGCATTCCTGACGACATCGACATCTCCCGGTACATCGAAGAGACTCGCACCATGTTGGTTTCAGCAGGTGTCAAATGCTAACCAAAAGCGAGCAAGGTGCATCCAGGTTGCACACTCTAGCCCCTTGACAAGCGAGATGTTTTGTGGTATGATGTGTGTTCAATAGGAAATGAAACAGATGCAACTTGAAAACCCAAGGCTGATGAGCGAGTCACAAACACCCGCGCCGCCATATCGCCCAGGCTACTACAACGACGCCAGCTTGGCTGACCTTGGCGCGGCCCTTTGTCTGATCGGCGAAGCCATGCAGAACCCTGGCGTGCGGGTTGATTTCGGCAGCGTGCGCAATCGTCAAACGGTCAATTGGCTTGTCGGCAACATGAGCCTGCGCGGCATTCTCTACAACCTCGACCAGGTTTGGTATTCCCCGGCAAACTATGATCGGACAGCAAAATGATCCCCGTCTTCTACACCGACTCCCAAGTGCATGAGCCTGACAGCTTCAGCAAGTCACCGTTCAAGCCGAAGCTGCTTGTGCCCCTCATCGACCAAGAGGGCGGCTTCAAGTTCATGGACCCGCGCATGATTGGTTCGATCTCGGCTGACCGCCTGAAACTGGTCCATGACCCCAGGTTCGTTGATGATGTCTTTGCGTGTAAGCGTCCGGACGGATTCGGCAAGAGCAATCAGGAAAGTGTCAGGGCCATTCGCTACACCGTCGGCAACTTCGTGTTGGCTGCCGAATGGGCCGCTGCCGTGTCGGGCAACCCGATTGTCTGGTCACTGACCTCCGGGTTCCACCACGCCTGTTACTTTTCAGCAGGAACCTTCTGCACGTTCAACGCCCTGATGCTGTCGGCCTTTGAACTGCGGAAGTTTCACGGAACAAGGACCCTGATCGTCGATGAGGATGCACACTTCGGAAACGGATGCACCGACATCATCAAGCATCTTGAGATGGATCACTACTGCCGGTACATGCAGAGCATCCACACGCACAGTGGAAGCCACATGCTCAATCTGGTGGGTTATGAGAAGGCGCTTCGTCGGCTCATCAAGACGTTCAAGCCGACCCTCATCATGTACCAAGCCGGCGCCGACAACTGGTGCAAGGACCCGCTCGGTGGATCAATGACCAAGGAAGAACTCTTCGAGCGCGACCTGATCACCTTCCGTGCGGCCAGAGAAGCCAACATCCCTGTGGTGTGCAACCTTGCCGGCGGCTATGCCGAGAACTTCGACGACACCCTGGGCATTCACATGGCCACCGGGCGGGCGATGAAGGAAGTCTATTCATGATCAATCACGTCGGGTTTGAACCTCCTGAGTTGTGCGAGTGCTGCGAAGAAAGCTACCAGTATCGCAACGGACTTTGCTTTGACTGCTGGATCGACGGGCAGGATCGGCGAGGCGAAGAGCGGCATGACCGCGAGGTGATCGAGCGTCAAGAAAGGAGAGAAGCAAATGACTGAACCCAAAGTAGTCCGCCGCAACCCGCGCCTCGGCAGCGCCCTGCCCCCGGACCAGATGATCCAGAAGTACCACCGCACCGACCCGAACTGGTACGTCCCGTTCGTGGAGGACAAGGACTACATCAAGGCCGACAAGTGGGACAAATGGGTAGCCCTCGCACTTGGCGTTGCCGTCCTGATCGTCGTCGCGCTGGACAGCGCTTGGCTAATGGGGTGGTTGCCATGAGCGGACAGAAACAGAAGAAAGGAAAACGAAATGACTGATGACCTGAAACAACGCAAAATCCTCGAAGCCGCTGCCAAGGCGTGCGGATTCAAGAAATGGCGGGTGCTCACAAGTGGTTTGTTTCAAGTCAGTAATAATGAGAATTGGAACGAGGCGTTCGCTAAATGGACGGGCTGGAATCCACTCACCAACCCAGGCGATACTGCCGAGATGTGCGCGAAGCTTTTGATTGATACATGCTTCTATTTGCAACTAGGCCGTGTCACTTGTGATTTTTACTATGGCACTGACAATATCCGAGATAGAGTCAGAGTCGAGTTCAAAGACCACGACAACTCCCGCCTGAAAGCATGGATGTACGCTGCGACGATGGTTGCGGCAAAGATTGGAGACTTGAAATGACCACCCACGACGAAGACAAGATCATCGCGCAACAGGCGCGGATCGAGCAGCTTACAAATTTTATTAAACATGCACAAGTTTCGAGCGGCGTATGTTGCTGTGGGGACAGCATGGAAGGGCATCCATCACCTATGACCTGTGGGCATTCTCCAGTAGATATGTGGGATTATCATTCTGGTGAATTACTGGAGGCGTACCCCGACGATCTCTCAGCACTCCGGGCACATGATGAAAAGCTGCTTGCTCCGCACCAGTGGCAGCCGATTGAAACTGCGCCGAAAGATGGGAGAGAAGTCATTTTGTGGTTCCCTCACAAGAGTATCGCAATCAACGGGCATTACGGTGAAGTTTCAGACGGCGATTGGGAATCAGGGTATAGGACATGGATGGAGTGGCTTGTTGCTGACGAACTATGGTTTCAAGAAGACCCTAGTCAAGCCCCCACTCACTGGATGCCACTCCCGAGCACCGAAGCTATCGAGAAAGGTGGTGAATGATGACCCCTGACCAACAACGCAAAACCCTCGAAGCCGCTGCCAAGGCGTGCGGATTCAAGACATCGCACAACCTATGCCTATCCTGCGGGCACAGCATCGATGCCCACGACAGGCAATACGGCTGCGCAGAAGACGGGTGCGATTGTGAGACGCCCAACGCTCAAGTTGTGCGGCGCGGAGCCGCAGGCGGAGCGTCCGAACGAACGGAGGGTTAGATGACGACGTTTGATGAGGCTGAGTGCCTGAAAACCAACCCGTTTGAGGGCGACTTTGGAAGCCCTGGCGACAAGGTACTGAAGGACAAGATTGGCACGGCACGCAAGGGTGGAACCTGCGGAATGTGCCGGCAAGAGATTGTGCCAGGTGAGCGCGTGCGGCTGCTGGCTGCTGTGTTTGACGGAACGCTGATGCACTACCGCTGGTGCTCTGAATGCTGCGCAGCGATGGCGGCAAGTTGGACCGACAACGGCGAGGCATGGGAAGCGCGGGCACGGCTCGGACGCGAGTCATCTAACGCCAAGGTAAGCGGCGGCGATGCTTTTCCGCCGTCCGCTTGACCGACGTGTTAGCGGTTTTTTACAAGGAGATTGAAATGTTAAGCGATACAGAGCAATGGGAACACGACGAACAGCGAATGATGGAACAAGAAATAGAAAAGCTGCGGGAGAAAAACCAAAACCTGTTTAACGCTTTGATGGCGGCGACAGGCAAGAACGATGAACTGCACAAGCAACTGAAAGAGCAGGAAGGCTACGACGGAATTGCGCACGACATGGAAAGGTTGCGATTCGGACTTGAGAACTGCCGCCTGTTGGCCGCAAGACACCGCAAAGAAGACTGGGCGCTGTTGATCCTTGGGTTTTGCGCGGAAGCTGGAGTGGCTGGGAGCGTTACGCGATGAACTGCAATTGCGACCACCATGAAACTTGCGCAGTGTGTGTGCCTTCATTACACGGAGCAAAGCGGGCGACCCCGCACGAACAACTGATTGACGAACTGCGGGACTCAACCGTTCCCAAGACGGAGCGCGAACACGCTGCGGCGCGGGAGATTGAGAAGAACCAAGACAGGATTGCAGCAGGCCACCGGCTGGCTGTGGAGCATCATCAAACCGTGGATTCATGGGGTGACAGCATGAGCAAACAGATTGACTTTTTGAAGAGATGTATCGCGTTAAATCTTCAAAGTGGAGGTCTGTTAGACCTGCTTGATCGTATCGAAGAACTTGAGCGCGAACGTGACACCGCGTGGGCGCAAGCGCACAGACTGGCGCTGGAACTTGAGTGCTTGATTATAGACACCAAAGACAACGCCGTTGTGAGCAAATGGTGGGACTCGGCATTCGAGGCCATTGAGGGATACCAAGCCCTGAAACCGGGAGCCAACGAGGAGGCCGAAGCGTGGGCAAAAATGAGGAAGGCCGGGGTATGAGCAAAGAATTGATTGAAAGGCTGCGCGCTGATGCAGAATCAACAGACGACATTGGCCTTTGTGCTGATGCCGCTGACCGCATCGAAGAACTGGAGCGCAAGGTGGCGAGCCGCGATGCGGAGGTTGCCAAGCTCAAGGATGACAACGAATATCTTTATGTTGCCGCAATTGAGCGCGACCAACTCCGCGCCCACATCAATGTGCTGCGGGAGGCGCTTTTGACTTGCAGTGTTGGTGATTTTTCAACAAGTCATGTCATGTACCCGAGTTTTGATGAAGAGCTGGTCGAAGAAGCCCTCGCCGCCACGGAATCTGCGGCGAAAGCAAGAGACATGCTGCCGGAGTATTACAGCGGGTCCTGTGAGGATGTGGCGCAAGCCGTCGATAGGGAAATGGCTCTGCGTGACCGTGCCGAGCAACTTGAAGCCGACCGCGAAAACCTGTTGCAACTTCTGGAATCTGCCAGTGAAGTCATTGGCAGGTTTGTGTCCGACGAAGGTTGGGCGCAGTCCGACATGGACATGATGGATACCATCGACGCAAAGATCGCAAGCATGCGGAGGGCAGCACAATGAAGCGCACCCTGCTCACCCTGCTCGCCGTCGCCGTGCTCCTGTTCGTCTGGTATGACGGCGTGAAGTACGGCTGGTGGATGGCTACATCATCTGGCAGCGCGGCCCTTTATCGCCTCGATTTCTTCTAGGAGCTTCTCGCCCTTGGTGCGCATCTTGGTGTTGATCTCGGCCACCTTCGTGCCCTCACCTTCGCTCTGATAGGCTTGGCGCTCTTTGCGCATCTTGCCTTCGGCGTTGAAGTATTTCTCCACTTTCGGGCGCAGTTTGATCTCCGGGTGCTCTTTCAGGAATGCCGCAGCTTCGGCGCGCTTGCCATCATCCTTCAGACCTTCATATTCGGCGTTGAGCACATTCAGTTCTGCACTGGCTGAATAGAGATCGCTGCGCACCGCGCTGCTATCACCAGAGCTACCGACAAAGCGGCTGGCCAGAGGCACCTTATACCAAGGACGGTCTTCACTAGCCCTTGAGCCAGTGGCTGTTTCAGCAACGAACTGCCCGGTCTTCATTGCCTCACGGGTCATGCCGCCACCGATCTGGCCGAACACATACTCGATCTGGTCGCCGGTGTAGTTGATGAGACCTGGGCGATACTCGTTGCCGACAATCAGGTTGTTCAACATCTCGGCAATGCCGATAGACAACTGACTCGTGCCTTCCTTGTGCCTTGTGAATCCAGGCGTCGGCCGGCGAGGATCGCGGTCTTCCTTGAAGATCGGCCTGTTGGCGAAGTCCTTGTTCATCATCAGCGCCACGGGAATATCCAGCATCGACGGCGTGAGTTGAAGCATCCAGTTCGGAGTTCCGCCAAGCGGATTGAAAGCGCTGAACGGTTCGAGGAAGAAGCTTTGCGCATGCTTCAGCGCATTCTTCGGGTAAAGCATCGCCTCCATGCCGTTGCGACCCATGTTGAACAGGGCGTTCAGACCCAACGGAAGAGGAATCTTGCCGTAGGTTTTCCCACCTAGCGGGATGATGAAGTTGCGATCCTTCTCGTAGTCAGGCGGCTGCCCGTCATCGAAGCCGGCCGCTGCCAACAGCAGGGCCTGCATCCCACCGAGCGCCGGGAGTGCGTAGAGCAACTTCTTGCCGGCCGACGTGAGGGAAGTGCGCTCTTCCATTGCACCGAACTCGTTGCGGAACTGTTCCTTCTTGAACAACAGTTCAGCCAGGCGCGCGCTACCCTGCATCGCGGCGTTGAAGAACGGGAAGACGGCGTTCATCTGAGCCGTCATGTTCCCGCGCCTGTTGAAATTGACCGACACGTTCTTCGACACCACGGCCGCTTCTTCCGCCGCCCTTTGCGAAGACATGCCGTTGGCCACGAACTTCTCGTAGGCCATCTTGAATGCCGCGGTGCGGGTGGCCAACTCGAAGGCGTTGTTCATGTTGTTGATCGTCACCGGGACGTTACTCAGGATGCGTGCCACCCTCATGCGGCTGTCGCCGTCGAGCCACCTGCCAAAGGTGTCACCTGCTGCTTCAGCCCTTTCGCCGATACCGTGCGCCCAATCCCTACGCACGCGGAAGCCCGGTTCTTGGGCGTATGGTGTCAGGTCCTCGCCGAAGAGATGCTGCGCCTGACGCACGTTGTCCTCGAAGGTGCTGAAGGACTCGCGCACACCAGTCAGGCCGCCCGAGCGCTTGGCGAATTCCATCCACCCTTCCGGTGTGCCGGGGAGCGGTGTCGGTTGGCGCGGGTTGTTGCCGTGCAGTTGGGCATGTTGCCGTTGCAGGTAGCGCATGAGCGGCGCCACGTTCCTCGCCGACTCACCCATGAGCGCGACGGAATCTCCCTTGGTCCAACCGGGAACATTCGCCGAGTTCATATTGACAGCCGAAGCTTGGATGTCACGAATGAAGTTGATCGGAGCGAAGAACGGGTTGTAGCCAGTGCTCGTGCCGACCGTCCAACGCGAGAACACATTGGCTGCCTTGGTCAAGCCTTCCAGCTTCGGAGAATCAAGGTTCTTGAGACCCTTGACCATTTCCATTGCATCGGACGATTGCTCATCGAAGACAAGCACGTGGTTCTGGCCGTTCTCAGGAACGATCAGAACGTTGTCCTTGTTGATGTACGCCGGGTTGTGGCGGACCTGAACGCGATCCTGGAAGCCAGCGTCGTGGGTGTGGAACGCAATGCCGTTGGCGCGCGATTGCGCCGTGGCGAAGGCGCGGGCATCGCCGGCATTGTAGAACTCGATGGGCACACCGGCGCTGTTGCGCACCGGATTGTTGCCCCCGTCGAGCACGTTGTAGATGTGGGTGCGAACGATAGTGCGGATGTTCGGCATCGTATCGACGCGCCACATCGGCCGCAGTTCTCCACCGCGGCTGCGGTACATCGGGATTGCCCTGCTGCGGGCGGTGCGCAGCAGGGTCTGAGCGATCCTCGCCTTCTCCCCGCGATCAACAATCCTCGTGGCCAGTTCCATCACCGAAGGAATGACCTGCGCGATCTCGGCAGAACTGCCCATCGCGCGGTGCGTGACGCCCTCGCGGACAGAGAAGCCGGCGCCCGTGCCGCCCGTGGCTTCGAGGTCCAGCACGCGCCGGAAAGGCACGTAGTTGGGGAAGAGGTTGTTGCGCCAGTATTCGACCGTCTGCCTGCTCTCAAGCCCGGTTTCGACGGCATAGTCCTGAAGCGCGTGCATCATGTCGTCGTACAGGCGAGCGGCTTGAACAACATGCTCGTTGTGTTCCTGAGCCATGTAGGCATCGGCGCGACTGGTGGTCAGCGACTCACCGTTGTAGGTTCCTGACGCCGGGCGAGTCTCTTGATCGTAGCCAGTGGTCTCACCGTTCCTTTCCTGCAACGGATTGATGCGTGCCATCGCCGTGTTGTACTCACGGACATGGCGCATCACCAGATATTCTTCAAACTGCTGCCGGGTGATGTTGTTCCTGTTGAGCAGGTTTTCGATGTTGGCAAGCGGGGTGCGCACCAACTGCTCGAACTGAGACTGACGACGACCCTCGAAGCGGTCGATTGCTTTCGTAGTCGAGATGTCACCCAGGATGCGAAGAATGCGACCGAGCGTGCTGTGTTTATCCACAAGCAGCGCGCCGATCTTCTCGACCATCCGTTCCTTCCAACCGAGCCGTGCTCTTGGCGCGATCTCGATCTCGTTCTGGCTTGGCGGCGAAACCATCTGCGACACGATCGCGGCTTGGGCCTGCGGGGTGGCGGCCACATCCGGGTCGGACGGCGCGGCGTCCATGCTGAAGAGCACTTGGCGCCCTGAGCCTGCTGCACGGAATGCCTTGGATGCTGCCTGCGCGGCGCCGTACTGCTCCGACATGCGCGCGACGGCCTCTCTGTCCATCTCTTCCGGCGTTGAAGGCTCTACGCGCTCCTGTTCTTGCAGGGCGCGGATTTGAGCATTGATCTCACCACGGCGCTGCGGGGTGGTTTCCGGGCGACGATGCTCTTCAAGTAGCGCCTCGACCTCGGGAGTGACCCCGGCATCCCTGGACATGAGCCAGCCGCCGGCCTCGCTGCCGAAGGTGCGGGCCATATTGACCAGAACCTCCGGGATGTTGGCATTCGGGTTCTGCTCGAAGTCGTTCAGCACCTGTTGGCTGATCATCGAAAGCGTGGCGATGTCGGCGCCGATGCCACCTGAACTCGAACGGTCGAAGCTCTTCAGTTCGCTGATCTTGTCGCTCAGTTGGCGCTTGGTGATGACCGTGCCGTCGGCAAAGCCGCGCGTGTCGATCGGGTCGCCGACGGCGGTGTAGGTTTGGCCGTCTGGGTTGAGCACCAAGTTACCAAGAGCGCGGGCCTTGCTCAGATAACTGCCATCTTCGCGATTGATGAAGGCGTTGTGCAGGGTGCGCAGCACGTTGGCGCCGATCTTCTCTTCGGCGCTGAGTTGGTTGTACGCTTCCGGTTGCCCCTGTTGGCCTTCACTCGGATTTGCGCCACTGCCAACCATCGGGCTTAGTGCTTCAGGCTCATTCAAGCGAAGACCCTGCAACATGCTCTGGACTTGGCGACGCACGTTGTTGTTCGTCAGCAAGCTGCCGGATGAACGGCTCGAAGCACCACGCAGGTACGCCATATCGGCCGCAACACGGTAGGCGATGTCGCTGCTGCCCGGTGCATTGGAAAGTCCGGTCGTCGTGTTGCTTGGACCAAGGCTTGCGTATGCCGTCGGTGTGTCTCCGGCACGGTTCTTGGCACGCAGGAATGGGTTGGCCGGATTACCGCGATTCACACCGTACAAGGAGATTGAAGCAGTGCTTCCGCTGCCGTTGAGGCTGATGATGATGTCTTCACGCGCCGGAGCGGGTTGGCCGTTAGGCTGTGCCCACTCCACTGCCTTACGATGGAAAGCGTCGTTGTAGCGGTTCTTCAGTTCATCGAGATCGGCTTGGGTCAAACTGTTGCCGTTGGCTCGCACACGCGCCTTCAGATCATCCAACGGGATGTCGGTCGGCTCAAAGATGCGTTGGCCAGGGGCACCAACAACCGTGCGCCAGAAATCGGCGAGCCGCTTCAGGGCGCCGCTTTGCCGGGCATTCTCAAGCCGCCTGTTGTAATCCTGCTCGACGCTCGGAGGAACAAGCTCGGTGTTCGGCACAGCGGTTTGAGAGGCATTTTCATGACTCGCAACAGGCGCCGTGCCAGGCCATGTCGGTGTTCGTTGGCTGAAAGTGTGCGTTGGCATTACCACAAAACGCGGATGCGGAAGAGGGCGACCGCTCTCGAAGGCGTTGCGGTTCTGGATGGCACGGATCAGAGCCGCTGTTCGCGGCATATTGGTTTGGTTTGTTGTGTGGTCGCGCGCCTGCTCCAACTCACTTTCTGACATGGTTTCCAACCGGGCACGGTCCAAGTCACGACCCTGCCAAGTTCCGTAAGTGAGGATGTGGCGCAACCCAGCTTCTGCGGCATCAACCTCGGCCTCAAGCGACGCCTGGGTCGGCCCCGCCGGTGCGGCTGGCGCGGTCGGCGCGGTCGGCGCGGGTTGAGAAGCGAACGGTGTCGTCGGGACACCCGTGCGGCTTGTGTCGGCATCCAGCGGCGGTTGGATGAACGGTCTTCCGGCGCCGGTGCCGGCGGGTGCGGTTGTCGCGCCAGTCGGTGCGGCGGGTGCGGTTGTCGCGCCAGTCGGTGCGGCGGGTGCGGTTGTCGCGCCAGTCGGAGTACCGAGCACTTCATTCATCCTGTCATTCGCCCACCGCACTTCATGTGACAAATTCAGGTTCTGATTGTTGAACAAGGAGTGCAGGCGCCGGGCCAAGTCGCTGTTCTGGCGACGATAGACACGTGGCTGTTGAGCAGCAGAAATGGCACGATCCAAACGCTCACGCGGATCATCCCCGTTGGCGCGAGACCGGTCGGCAAGTTCGCGCATCATGCGGATGATGTCGTTGCGTGTGCGCGTGATGGCACCACGTTGGGCCGAAGTCAGTTGCCTGGCCGGAGTCGGAGCGGGCGCCCCTCTTTGTTGAAGAAGGTGTCTTGCATACACTGCGACTGCCGGATCAACACCCTGAGTGTTGATCAAAGCACCAAGATCAGCGCCACTGAAGCGCTCAAGGGTTTCAACCAAACGCTCCGGGTTGCTGCTTCTCGAACTGTAGTGGTCAAGCACCGCTTGACGAAGGTGCGCGCCTTCGTCGGCCGCAGGTGCAGGTGCAGGTGCAGGTGCAGGTGCAGGTGCGGTTTCCGGCCGCAAGTGGGAAATATCGGTTTCCCAACGCCAGCCGCCGTAAGTGCCGCGCTCGCTCGCCCGGCGACGATACACGGTGTCGGGCCTACCGATTTCTGTGGTGCCAACGGCATATTGGAAAGCATCGTTGCCGTTCGGAACACGGGTGTATGGAATCTCGCGGCCTTGGATGCCGTCCCGCATCAGATCAAGTTCCAAAGGTGCGGGTGCAACCGCCGGTGCAGGTGCAGGTGCAGGTGCAGCAGCCGGTGCAGGTGCTACGGCAGCACGGCGCTCGGAAATGATTGCGCGAGCAAGCGCTTGAAGATGCGGGCGCATGCGCTGAACATCCCGCTCAAGCTCGTCAAGATCGGTGTTGCGAAAATCACCAACAAGACTATCAACCTCGGATTCGGCCGTTTCGGTGTCAAACCCGTAACGATCCATTTCCTCAGCAACAGCACGCTCATACGCCTGTTCGTATGAATCAACCGTCGGTTCAGGTGCAGCCGCAGGTGCAGCGGCGCGACGACGCGCAAGCACTTGTCGCGCAAACTCGGCAACTTCAGGGCGCCTTCTGCTTGTAGTGCGAATTTGAAGAAGTTCGTCGCTTTCGTTTTCAAAGCGAACCATGTCTTCTTCGGTCATGTTGTGCCGCGCCATGACCGCCTGACGTGCCTGTTGGTATGGGTCAGCCGCAGGTGCAGGTGCAGGTGCAGGTGCAGCATTCTCACCGCGAGCGATCTCTGCCGAGCGCGCCATCACGTCTTCGTTGATCCTCAGCGCCAAGTCGAGCGCACGCACACCCTGCCTGTCATGCACACCGAGAAGTCTTGCAACCCA
>Ga0208824_1000840_pt1 | contig 30357 bp, 18 predicted proteins | sample AD_JPNTR3_MetaG_FD_184447 | JGI IMG/M metagenome (GOLD analysis project Ga0208824, IMG submission 184447) | Active sludge microbial communities of municipal wastewater-treating anaerobic digesters from Japan - AD_JPNTR3_MetaG (SPAdes) (version 2) | ecosystem: Engineered > Bioreactor > Anaerobic...
GTACTCTGCGACCACCTGCCGTTTGAAGGCCTCGCTGTAACGTTTGTAAATCTCTTTGTCTGTCATGATCTACCTCCTGATGTACAGTATAGCAAACTTGCTGTAAACTTATATCAGGACGGGACACTCATTACCCATTACCCATTACCCATTACTCATTACTCTGAAAGGAACATTTCATGGCCAGCGTTACGTACGATCACGTTTCGAAGCATTTCGGCGACGTCATTGCCGTCAACGATCTCAACATCTACATCGAGGACAAGGAATTCCTCGTCTTCGTCGGGCCATCGGGCTGCGGCAAGAGCACCAGCCTGCGCATGTTGGCGGGCCTGGAGGAGATCACCACCGGGCGTATCCTCATCGGCGACCGCGTCATCAACGACGTGCCGCCCAAGGATCGCGACATCGCCATGGTCTTCCAATCCTACGCGCTCTACCCCCACATGACGGTGTACGAAAACATGGCCTTTGGCCTCAAGCTGCGCAAGACCCCCAAGGCAGAAATTGAACGCCGTGTGAAGGAGGCCGCGCAGATTTTGGGGATCGAAGGGCTGCTGGACCGCAAGCCCAAGCAGCTCTCCGGCGGTCAACGCCAGCGCGTCGCCGTCGGGCGCGCCATCGTCCGCGAGCCGAACGTCTTCCTCATGGACGAGCCGCTCTCCAACCTGGACGCCAAACTGCGCGTGCAGGCCCGCGCGGAGATCTCCAAGCTCCATCAGCGGTTGGGGACCACCTTCATCTACGTGACGCACGATCAGGTCGAGGCCATGACCATGGGGACGCGCATCGCCGTGATGAAAGACGGCATTCTCCAGCAGATTGACTCGCCGCAAAAACTCTACGACTACCCCAACAACGTCTTCGTCGCGGGGTTCATCGGCAGTCCCGCCATGAACTTCTTCAACACCACGCTGATCATGGAAGATGGCAAGATGTACGCCGACTGCAAGGACTTTCGCGTGCAGGTGCCGGAAGATCGCGTGCCGATCTACAAGCCTTACCTGGGAAAAGAACTGCTGCTCGGCATGCGGCCGGAACACGTCCACGATCCCGAGTATGCGCCGCCGGGCATCAAACCTGCCCCCGTCGAGGCCATGGTCGAAGTGACCGAGCTCATGGGTAACGAGGTCGTCGCCTACTTTGCCACCCGCAACACGCAATTCCTGGGCCGTCTGGATCCGCGGACGAAGACTCGCGTGGGTATGACCAAGGGCTGTGTCTTTGACATGAGCCGTATGCACCTCTTCGACAAAGAGACCGAAAAGGCGATCCGCTAGGTCCAGGCGACGACCGGGCCGAACGGCAGTTGACAACTCTCCAGCCTGGCGTATAATGCGCAGTGCAAAGCCTCAGTGGCGGAACTGGCATACGCAGCAGGTTGAGGGCCTGTGCCCTAACGGGCGTGGAGGTTCGAGTCCTCTCTGAGGCATGAGCACTATCATCGCCCCCGATGTGATATCGGGGGCGATGATGTTAATCTGGTCGGATTCAGAATGCCCCTTGCTCATTTTCCCCCTTTGCCTATACTTACCCTGACGGACGTGAGCACGCGTGAAGGTGCGAAGGTAAGTGACTCGCCGATTCGCTTTTTCGCGGATTCGCTGACTGCTGACTCGCTGATCTCTATTTTCCGGGGAGACACCAAAATGCTCAAATTGAAACACGGAACTGACCTCCTCACCGCGCTCGGCGGAATCACAACGGAGGAAGCCGCGCGGGCGCTGTTTCAGGCGCGGTGCGACCCCGTCACCCAGGCGCGGCTGGACGCGATCCGCACGCCCGACGCGCGGATCAAAATCGCCAACGCCATCGTGATGCTCGATCCCGCCGACATCTTTGTCAACACCGGGTCGGAGGACGACCTGCAATGGGTGCGCGAGCTGAGCCTGCACAAGGGCGAGGAACAGGCACTCCCCATGCCCGGGCACACGATCCATTTCGATCTCCCTGAAGAGCAGGGGCGGGTGGTGGATAAGACGCTCTACATCGTCAACCCCGACGAAGAGGTCAGCGTGCTTGCCAAAAGCATCCCCCGCGATGAGGCGCTCGCCTATGTCCAGCAACACATGACCGGCCTGGCGCGCGGTAAGACATTGCTGATCGGCTTCTTCAATCGCGGGCCGATGGGGGCGCAGGCGGCCATCCCCGCCATGGAGATCACCACCTCCGCCTATGTGATGCACTCGGCCAACATCCTCTACCGCAACGTCTACCAGCCATTCGATCGGGAAGCGGCCCGCGCGGGCGAATTCTTCACCAACGTCCACAGCGAGGGGCCCAACCGCCCGGAGGATTTCCCCAACATGCGCGTCTTCATGGACCGCAGCTGGCTGACGACGTATGCGCTGCTGTGCACCTACGCCGGCAACACGCTGTTGCTCAAGAAGGGCAACCATCGTTTCGCCGTGGATCTGGCAACCTACTACCGGCGGGGCCGCGAGCTCTCCGAGCACATGTTCATCACCGGGCTGACCGCTCCCGACGGACGGAAGACCTTCTTCGCCGGCGCGGCGCCTTCGGGCTGCGGCAAGACGACGACGGCGATGGTCGGCGATGACTTCATCGGCGACGACCTGGCGCAGATCTGGATTGCCGCCGACGGGACGCTGCGCGCGGTCAACCCCGAAAAGGGCATCTTTGGCATCATCCAGGACGTGAACGCCGAGGGCGACCCGCTGCTCATGCAGGCGCTGACCACCCCGGGCGTGGAGGTGATCTGGTCCAACGTGCTGATCACGCCAGAGGGTGAGCCGCGCTGGGTGGGCGACGGCAAACCGCTGCCCGCACGGGGCGTCAATTACACCGGCGAGTGGTGGCCCGGCAAGACCGATGCGACGGGAGCTCCCATCCCCATGTCCAACCCCAACGCGCGCTGTACCGTCGCCTGTCGCGCGATCGGCAACTACAACGAGACCATCGCCGAAGACCCCGCCGGCGTACCGATCAGAGTCATCACCTACAGCGGGCGCGACAGCGACACGATGCCGCCGGTTTGGGTGGCGAAGAACCCGGATCATGGCGTCGTCATCGGCGCCTCCATCCTCTCGGCTGCGACGGCGACGGAGGTAGGCGCGAAGGGCGTGCGTCGGCAACCGTGGGCCAACGAGCCGTTCATCCCCGGCCCCCTGGCCGAGTACATGGAAGCGCAATTCGCCTTCTTCAACTCGCCGCAGCTGCGGCCCAAGCCGGTGATGGCCGGACTCAACTATTTCCTCACGCACGGCGCGCGCGGCGGACAGGGCAACGCGCTCCTCGGCGAGAAGCGCGACGTCAAGGTCTGGCTCGGCTGGCTGGAGCGCTACGCCAACGGCGAGGTGACGGGCATCGAAACCCCCATCGGCTACATCCCGCGCTACGCGGATTTGCGGGAGCTCTTCGCACAAATCGGCAAGGACTATCCCAAAGAGCTGTATGACAGGCAATTCGCCTTCTACGTGGATCACATCCTGGCGCGCATCGCCCTGCAAGAAGCGGCCTATCGCCAGGAGCCGGGCGTCCCGGAGACGCTGTTCCAGGTCTACGCCGAGCAGCGCGCCGGGCTGGAGGCGCTCAAGGCGCAATACGGGCCGATCGTGTCGGTGGAGCAGCTGGGCGGGTAGGCAGTGGTTGTGAACAAGGAACCCACATGAACATCTTAGGAATCAACTGGGGCGCACACGACAGCGCTGCGGCGCTGGTCCAGGATGACCGGGTAATCGCCGCAGCCGAAGAGGAGCGCTTCAACCGCATCAAACACGCGCCCTACGCCTATCCCCTCCGCGCGGCGCACTATTGCCTGCGCGAGGCCGGCTTGCGCGTGGAGGACCTCGACGAGATCGCTTTCAGCTTCCGCCCCACCCTGCAGTTAGGCGCCTCAATCGCGCACACCGTCCGTTTCTTCCCGCGCGGCGCCTTCACCACCCTCGCCGAACTCGTGCGCCGCATCTGGTACGCCGGCAGCGCTTCCTACTCCGAATATTTTTTGCATCTGACCCATCAGACGCAGCGTTTCTGGATTCCCCATCACACAGCGCACGCCGCCAGCGCCTACTTCGCCGCCCCCTTCGACCAGGCCGCGATCCTCGTCATTGACGGCATGGGCGAATGGCCCGTGACGACCGCTTTCCGCGCGCGCGGGCCCCGGCTCGAACGCCTGCGGCAAGTCAGCTACCCGCATTCCATCGGCTTCCTCTACTCCGCCTTCACCGAATACCTGGGCTTCGAGCCTTTCGACGCCGAATACAAGGTCATGGGACTGGCCGCCTATGGCGATCCCAGCCGCTATCGGCAGCAGCTGCGGGAGATCGTCCAGCTGCAAGCGGACGGCCGCTACCGCCTGGACCTGTCGTATTTCAACTTCCAGTACGATTACGGGCGCTCGACCTGGTACAACCCCCGGCGCATGACCGAGACCTTCGGCCCGCCGTGGCCCCGCGAGGAACTGCCCGACCAGCGCTGCGCCGACATCGCCGCAGCGCTACAAGAGCGCACCGAGGAGATGATCTTTCACCTCGCCGATTGGCTGCACGCGGCGACGGGCATGGACGACCTGTGTCTCGCCGGGGGCGTGGCGCTCAACAGCGTCGCCAACGGCAAGCTGCTGCGCCGGGGCCCCTTCCGCCGCATCTACATCCAGGGCGCTGCCAACGACGCCGGCTGCGCGCTCGGCACGGCGCTCTACCGCGCGCACGCCGTTCACGGGCGGCCCTGGGAGGAATTGCGCCATCTCTTCTACGGACCGGGCTACACAGCCGCCGAGGTCGAAACCGCCCTGAAAGCCACACACATGCCGTATCGCCGCATTGAGGACCCGGCGGAGACGGCGGCCCGGCTGCTCGTGGAGAACAAAATCGTCGGCTGGTATCAGGGGCGGATGGAGTTCGGGCCGCGCGCGCTGGGCAATCGCAGCATCCTCGGCGATCCCCGCCGTGAGGACATGAAGGACCGCATCAACGCCGCCATCAAATTCCGGGAGCCTTTCCGCCCCTTCGCGCCGTCGGTGCTGGCGGAACACGCCGCCGAGTTCTTCACCGACATCGCGGAGTCGCCGTTCATGATCCTGGTGACGGACGTGCGGCCTGAGAAGCGCGCCGTCGTCCCCGCGATCACGCATGTAGACGGCAGCGGCCGCCTCCACACCGTCGAGCGCGCCGTCAATCCCTGCTACTGGCAGCTCATCGCCCGTTTCGGCGAGCTGACCGGCGTCCCGCTCGTGTTGAACACGTCCTTCAACGTGCGTGGGCAGCCCATCGTCAACACCCCGACGGAGGCGCTGGCGACGTTCTACACCTCCGGCCTGGATGCGCTGGTCATAGATCATTTTCTCGTGGAGAAGTGACCGCCGACGTGCCCAGGTGTCCACGTGTGAAGGTGCGAACGTGCGAACGTGCGAACGTGAGTGACTCGCTGATTCGCTTTCTCGCTTTTTCGCTTTCTCGCTTTTTCGCTTTCTCGCTTTCTCGCTTTCTCGCTTCTTCGCTGATTCACTGACCGCTGACTCGCTGATCTCTATTTCCAGAGGAGGCTCTCATGTCAATCTCTCTGCCACGAACGACCCCGGAAAGCGCGGGGATTCCCTCAGCGGCGATCCTCGCCTTCGTCGAAGCGATCGAACGCACCGGCTGTGACCTGCACAGCTTCATGCTATTGCGTCACGGGCGCGTCATCGCCGAGGGCTGGTGGGCGCCCTACGCTCCCGACCGGCCCCACATGCTGTTCTCGCTGAGCAAGAGCTTCACCTCCACCGCCATCGGGCTTGCCATCGCCGAAGGCCGGCTCACCCTCGACGACCCCGTGATCTCCTTCTTCCCGGAGGACTTGCCGCGCCGCCTGGGACAGCGGTGGCCCGCCGTGCGCGTGCGACACCTGCTCTCGATGTCCACCGGCCATCTCAAAGACACCCTGGAGCGCACGCAACGCCTCCGCCACACCAACAACTGGGTCAAAAGCATTCTCGAGCAGGCCGTCAGGCGCGAACCGGGGACGCATTTCGTCTACAACAACGGGGCTTCCTATCTGCTCGCCGCCATCGTCCGCCAGGTGACCGGCATGAACGTGCGGGAGTATCTCCTGCCGCGGCTGTTCGAGCCGCTCGGCATCGCGGAGCCGACATGGGAAACCTGCCCGCGGGGCATCAACTGCGGCGGATGGGGACTGAGCCTCAAGACTGAGGACATCGCGCGCTTCGGGCAACTGTACCTGCAGAAGGGGCTGTGGAACGGGGCGCGCTTGCTGCCCGAGGCCTGGATCGAGGCAGCCACCAGCGTCCAGATCGCCAACGGCGACGATCCCAACAGCGATTGGGCTCAGGGCTACGGCTTCCAGTTCTGGCGCTGTCGTCACGGCGCGTATCGCGGCGACGGCGCTTTCGGGCAATTCTGCGTCGTGATGCCCGCCCAGGACGCGGTGTTGGCGATGACCGGCGGCATGGCCGACATGCAGCAGCCGCTCAATCTGGTGTGGGAGCTGCTGTTGCCGGCGTTCACGGCGACGGCGCTGCCGGAGGACACCGCCGTGCAGGCGCAGTTGACGGCGAAGCTCGCCGCGCTCGCCCATGAGCCGCAGGCCGGCGCGCCGGATTCCCCGCTGACGGCGGCAGTTTCGGGCCGCAGCTACGCCCTCGAAGCCAATCCGCTGGGCCTGGAGACGTTGACCTGCGCCTTTGAGGGAGACAGCTCGCGCCTGAGTTTCTGCGACCAGGGGGGTCGGCACGAGATCGAGATGGCATACGGGGCATGGCGGTACGGGCAGGCCGCTCTGCTGCCAGACGTCAAGCGGCTACAGCCGGTAGCGGCAAGCGGCGCCTGGACCGCGCCTGATACCTTCACGGCGCAGCTGTGGTACTACGAGACGCCGTTCTGCACTACCCTCACCTGCCGTTTCGAGGGCGAGCAGGTGACCTGCGCCAGCAAAGTCAACGTCGCCTTCGGCCCCACGGAGGGACCGGTGCTGGTGGGACGCCAGCTCTAGGAGGCTCGTCGCGCCGGCTCAGCCCTCGAGGCGGCGGAGCGGCAACCAGGTCAGCGTCTTCCGGATCTGCTCATCCCACTTGTCCCAGGTATGCCCGCCGGGGCCTTCGGCATACGTGAGGTTCAGGCCCAGGGACTGCGCGTGATCCCGGAAACGCAAATTCCCGTTGTAGAGCGGATCCTCTGTACCACACCATTGATAGAGACGGAGCTGTTCCCGCCACGGCGAGGCGGCCACATCGCGCGCGAGGCGGAAAAGGTCGTGAGGGCTGTCGGGAAAGTGCTCCAACGGCCCGAAAATGCGCTGCGCTTCGTCGCACCACGCTTCCTGCTGCTCACGCATCCGCTGCGCCATCTCCGCCGCCGCATCCGAGAGACTCGCCATCGCATCGTAGGCTTTGGAGAGCTCGGGGGAGAACGATGCAGCCATGTCCAACAGGCCGGAGAAACTCGCCGCCGCCGCAAAGCGCTCAGGATGGCTGAGCGCCAGTTTGAACGCGCCGTAGCCCCCCATCGAAAGTCCGGCCACGAAAGTCTCCTCGCGAGCCTCGGAAAGCGGGAACCAGCCCCGCATCAACGTCGGCAACTCCTCGCTCACGTAAGTCCAGTAACGGTTGCCCTGCGCCATGTCGGTGTAGAAACTGCGGTCTACGGCCGGCATGATCACCGCCAGATCGTAATCCGCCGCATATCGCTCAATCGAGGTGCGCCGTTGCCAGATGGTGTGATCATCAGAAAGGCCATGCAGCAGGTACAGCACGGCGTAAGGGCGCGGCGGCGTCAGCAAGGTTCCATCCAACAACCGTCGGGACTCAGGCAAGATCACGTCTACGGAGACGCTGAGTTGCAACGCTTGAGAAAAGAAGTGACAATGGAAAAGCGCCATAACTACCCCCTCCTAAATGAATACGGTGCCGCCCCCCACGCCTAGTCTAGCATAACTTCCGAAAATGGTACAGCGGCGGCGCCTTGACACATCCGCGCCCTGACACTATACTGAAAGAGAACTTGAGCGAACTTCCACCCACTAACCGCGCCGGCGAACCCTTCTTACCATGCCCAGGGTCCAGCGATAACCGGAATCAAAGCCGCTGTGATGAAGACAGGGACAGCAGGAATGACAGATCAGGGTCAGAGCGCCTCGCAATTGCAGGCAGAACTCTCCGCCGCTCGCCAGCGGATTGTGGAGCTGGAAGCGGCCCTGGAACGCGCTCGGGACGTTTCCCTGCCGGCAGACGTTGTCGCCCTGGCGCGCGACCTCGCGGCGCCAGCACAGCTCCCACGCGAACAAGACTACGCCACGCTGAGAGTAGAATTGCCCGTCGGCGTCTTTCGCGCCACGCCCGGCCCCGAAGGCCATGCGCTGATGGCCAATCCCACCTGCCTCCGTTTGCTGGGCTATGACTCGTTTGAGGAGTTCGCCGCCCTCAAAATCTCGGACCTCTATGTAGACCCGTCGCAGTGTCAGGACTACTCCGAACAGCTCCTGGCTCGGGGCAGTGTGACCGGCTATGAGCTGTGCCTGCGCCGCAAAGACGGCGCCGTGATTTGGGTCTCTCTCACCTCCCGAGTCGTGTACAATCCTCAAGGAGCAGCGCCCTACTTCGAGGGCATCATCGAAGACATCACAGCGCGCAAGCGGCAGGAAAGTGAAGCCGCCGCACTCGCTGCCGTCGCGCAGACCATCAGCCAGACCCTCGAGCTGCAGCCGCTGGTGGGCCATGTCCTGGAGACCGCCCTGCACGCCATCCCCCCTGCCGAAAAGGGCAGCCTGGCGCTCCTCACTGACTCAGGGCAAGACCTGCAGGTGCGCGCTATCAGCGGCTATGAGGACGTCAGCGTTCTGGGGATGACGTTCCCCATCACCTGGGGCTTTGCCGGTCGGGCCATTCGGGACCGCCGTCCCCTGTGCGTGAATGATGTCCAGAATGATCCAGCGCTGCGGGCCGATGCGGCAACCGCCGCGATCAAGGAGGTCGCGGATTTGCGCAGCGCCATCGTGATCCCGCTCGAGGTGTACGGACGCCTCATCGGCGTGCTCTCCCTGGAGTCCACCCATCCCCAGCGCCCCTTTGACGAGGGAGACCTGCGCCTGTTGAGTTCCATGGCTGGACCGGTAGCGCTGGCGATCGAAAATGCGCGCCTCTTTGAGGAGACCCGCCGTCGTCTCGGCGAGCTGGAAGTGCTGCACCAAACCAGCCAGCGCCTGCTCAACGCCTGGCTCGATCCAGAGCAGATCTACACCGCCGTCCATCAGGCCGTGGACGCCATCATGCCGTGCGAAGCGCTGATCATTGTCCTGCAAGGGGAGAATGAGGACTACGACGAAGCCGTGTATGTTTTCGATCGCGGCGGGCGTTGGCCCTCCCAACGCTTTCGCCATGGGGAGGGGCTGACCGGGCAGGTGCTGGCTACTGGCCAGACCTTGCTGATCCCAGATCTGGACGAGACGCAGGGAATACCGGCAATCCATTTCGGCGCGCCGGAGCACGTGCGCTCGATCCTGGCGACACCCTTACGTTACGGCGATCGCCCCATCGGGATGCTCTCGGTGCAATCCTATCAACCCCACATCTACCAGCCCCAACATCGCCTGCTTCTGGAGACCCTGGCGGCGCAATTCGCCTCCGTCATCATCAACACCTTCTACTATCAACAGGCGCAGTCCCGTCTGCGCGAATTGGAGGCGATTGCGGGCATCAGCGCCGCCCTGCGCGCCGCCCCCCATCACGAGGCCATCCTCGACATCGTCCTGGACGAATTGCTCAGCCGGTTGAAAGTGGAAGGCGCCGCCCTCGGACGTCGCGAGCCGAACGGCGCGCTCTATGTCGAAAGAGGCCGGGGCATCTGGGAACCCCTTACCGGCGTCACCCTTTCCCCTGGCGCGGGCCTGAGCGCCCAGGTGTTGCAGGCCGGTCAGCCCTACTTGAACAATGACGCGCAGCTTGAGCCGGCCTTATTTCGTCCCGAGCTCCTGCAAGGCTGCCGTGCGATTGCCGCCGCGCCTCTGATGGTCGAGACGCAACTCACCGGCCTGCTGTGGATTGCCAGCCGCCGGGCGCTCGGCGACGACGATCTGCGCTTGCTCACCGCGATCGCCGACATCGCCGCCACGGCACTGCAGCGCGCCTCCCTGCAAGAGCAGATGCTGGCCCAGGCCCGCCAGATGCTACAGATGATCGAGTCGGTGCCTGAGGGGGTGCTCCTCATGAACGGCGACGGAGAGATCCTGTTGGCCAATCCCATCGCCAAACAAGCGCTCAGTATCTCGCGCCCCTCCCGCGCACCTCACGGCTCACCCAGCTGGGCGGGCAGCCGCTCCAGGAATGGCTCACCTCTCCGCCGAAGGGCCTGTGGCATGAAATTCGGACCGGCAACCGCATTTTCGAGCTCATCGCGCGCCCGCTCGCTCATGACCGGCGCTCCGCACAATGGGTCCTGGTCATCAAAGACGTGACCGAGGAGCGTCAGATTCGGGGGCAGTTGCAGCTGCAAGAGCGCCTGGCGGCGGTCGGACAGCTGGCCGCCGGCATTGCCCACGACTTCAACAACATCATGGCGGTCATCGTCCTCTACACGCAGATGGCGCTGCGTGACAGCACGCTGACCCTCAAAGGCCGCGAGCGCCTCGAAACGGTCATTAGCCAGGCTGGACGGGCGACCGAGCTCATCCAGCAAATTCTGGATTTCGGACGCAAAACGGCCCTGGAGCGCCGTCCGATGGACCTCAGCGCCTTTGTCAAAGAGCAGGTGAAGCTGCTGCAGCGCATTCTGCCGGAAAACATCAGCGTATGGCTCGACTCTCCAGAGGGCGACTACACCCTCCACGCTGATCCCACCCGCATCCAACAGCTGCTCACCAATCTGGCGATCAATGCCCGCGACGCGATGCCCGAAGGCGGTGTCCTCAGCCTTGCCCTGCAGCGGCTGACCGTCACGCCGGGGCATTCGCCCATCCTGCCGGAGCTGGAGCCCGGCGATTGGATCCTCCTGACCGTCGCCGACACGGGAGCGGGAATTCCCCCCGAGGTCCTGCCGCACCTTTTCGAGCCATTTTTCACCACCAAGGAGCCGGGCAAGGGCAGCGGGCTGGGACTCGCCCAGGTTTATGGCATCGTGAAACAGCATGAAGGGCGCATCACCGTGGACAACCTGCCGGAAGGAGGAGCGGCCTTCTCCATTTACCTGCCGGTGGCAGAGGAAACCTCCGTCAAAGTTGACCGCGCCGGCTCCAGCGAGCAGCCCCTGGGACACGGCGAGACGATCCTGGTAGTGGAGGACAACGCCGTCTTACGCGCTGCACTGGCCGAGAACCTGAGCCTGCTCCATTACCAGGTCCTCCAGGCCTCCCATGGAGTGGAAGCCCTTCAGGTGATGGAGACGCACGGCGAGACGGTCGCGTTGGTGTTGAGCGACATCATCATGCCCTTCATGGGAGGAGCGGCCTTACTGCACGCCCTGCGCGCACAGAATTGGAACCAGCCCTTCATTCTGATCAGCGGACACCCCATCGAGAAGGAGCTGGAAGCGCTTCTGGAACAGGGCCTGAGCTGCTGGCTGAAAAAGCCGCTGAGCCAGGAACAACTGGCGCAAGCCATCGCCGCCGTGTTGCAACACTCCACCTGCCAGGGGTCGAGCGAAGGTTGAACAGAAGCCCTTCCGCCTCAGCGGTTAAAATTCACAGCCTCGCGTAGGTCCTGTCTATATTTCCCTGCCGCCGCCTGTCTACTCGTGCTCTAACACTACCCTTACATTTTACCGGCTTGCGCCTGGCACAATCCTAACTATAATTGAACCACCACGCTATTCGGATGACCATCGCACACGACAGCAAGGCATTTTGCAAACGGATAAAGGAGGCAGCGAGGGACACAAGCACGTGAGACGCACGACACAGGCGCCAGAAATTGACGGCAGACATTCAGATGAAGAATCATGCAACCCATGAAGGGAGGAACCTATGTTTACGACAAAAAGAAACCCGTCTCCAGACCAGGAAGCCACCTCACCGCAAGCGCGCCCCCGTTGGCTGCGCTTTGGCATCGCCGGCCTGGCGGCGCTGGCGTTGTTGTTGCTGTTATTGGGCAGCCTGACCCATCCCGGACGCGCCGCCATGGTGATGGCGCCAGGCATCACCAAGAGCAGCATCACCTCCATTGTGGAAACCAACAACACGATCGGGCAGGCGGTCGCGGGTGAGATCGTCACCGTGACGGTGGAATTCACCGTCCCTTCAGGTGAGACCATCTACGATGCCTCACCGCGCGTGCTCCTGGCAGACGGCCTGTACCCGCTGGGATCCAACCCCGCGTGGAGTGCGATGTACACCGGCAACACCGCGGCCTTGCGCACGTATGAAGCGCTCGCAGCGCGCAACGGCGCCCTGGTCATTTTCCCCACGGAAGGGACGGTGACCGGGCCTGCCACACTGACGCGCGTGGTGCGCGCCGTGCGCACGCAACGCACCTACGTCGGCACACCCACCGAGATTGCTCATAATACCAACTTGCGGGTGCAGGCAGTATTGCGTTATAACACAGCGTCGGGCGGCCCCGCGGGGACGCCGATCAACGATGACTCCACCACAGCGCAGGTGACCGCCATTCAACCGCTCCTCACCCACGCCTATACCGTGGCCTACCAGGACGCCGGGGGCCTCGGCGCAGGCGGCGGACAGGTACGGCTCACCTTCACCGCCGGCAACACCTCTGGACGCCCTACCGCGTATGACCTTGTCTACACCGCGACGCTCGGCTCCGGCCTCACCTGGAGCGCTTCTAGCGGCGGCAACGGCGCGGGAAGCGGCGACGTCAGCAGCGGCCCCGGCGGTGTCACCACTATCCGCTGGAGCGTCCCCGTCAACCTGGGTGCCTCTCAAACCTGGCAGGCCGTGGTGACGGCCACCCTGCCCAGTCCCTTCACCATCGGGCGGGAATTCACCGTGCAGGGAACTGCCGCCTACGAGACGTTCGATGGGGACATGCCGTACGAGGGGAAGTACATGACCGCGGGTTCGGTCACCACCTTGCGCCCCGGCGTCTCCATCACCACCAAGACCTCCGCTCCCAGCAGCGGCGCAGTGACGATGGGGGATACCATCGCTTACACCCTCACTTTCCAGCAGGCGCCCAACACCCAACTGCAGCTCCCGCGTTACGTGGACACGCTGCCGCGAGGCTTCCACTATGTGTCCGGCACGCTCACCCTCCAGGGCGCGACCCTGATTTCATCCACCGTCCAGGAAGGCCCCTCAGCCGGGAGCGGCGCCGCCACACGCTACTTCGAGAATCTGAGGTTCCACATGCAGACTCTGGCGCCTTACACAGCGACGCGCACTATCACGGCCCGCTATGTGGCGTTGAACACGGGGCTCGATTACCGCGGGACGCCGGTCTGGGAAAGCGCGACGTCTATCCCGGCAGCTAACAACACCATCGAGAGCGCTACCACCGGCGCGATGTTGTACTGGACCCCTCCAACGGGCTCAACGTATGGCAACCTCGGCGGCGACTACGCCAACCTAGCCAAAAAAGCCAACCCTCCCACCACCCCCTCCGTCAATGTGATCCAGCCCTTCATGGCCAATACGCAATTCAAGTCCTTACGGGACGGCTCTTCCCCCGTCGAAATAGGAGATTTCGTCCTGCTCAAGTTCCAGATGCGCAACAGCGGCGGCGCGCCTGGCACGCCGGCGCACGAGCTGCGCGTCTGCGACACCCTGCCGTATGGATTTGAGTATGTGACTACCTTTAGCTGCACGCCTGTCGGCGGCGCTCCAGCCTGCCCGGCATATACGACGCCCACGCCTGGCAGCACGGGCACCCTCTGCTGGGAATTTGCCGGTCTGCCGCGCACGGATGCGGCAGGCAAATACTATGAACTCAGCTACCAGATCCAGGCAGCGCCCGCAACCATCCCAGGCGTGCAGACAAACTACGTCGTCCTTGAAAGCTACAGCAGTAAGGCAGGCAGCGTCGTCGGCGAACGCAATTACGCCGATTTTCCCCAGGCGCTTCCCGCCCCCACCAATTGCGGCGTGAGTTGCATCAATCTCCTGGGCCTGGCCGGCAATAAAATTCCCTGGGCCTCACACGTCGCCCCGGGCGACCTGCTCACCTACACCCTGAAATTCACCGATACCAGCGTCCGCTACAATTACACCAGCTTGCTGATCACCGACACCTACGATTCCTTGCTCAGCTTCGTCAGCGCTGACCCGGCCCCTACCGCACACGACGTGGCCGCCCGCCGGCTGCGGTGGAGCCTTGGAGATATGCCAATAAACGGCAGCCGCCAGATCACCCTCACGATGCGGCTGGCCCCCACCATCGAAGGCCGTTATACCCTGACCAACACGATGGCGTGGGATAGCAACGAAACCGCGCCCCACACCCTCTCCAAAGTCACCCCCATTGACGTCGCGGCGCTGCACGTGAGCATGAGCGGTCCTACCACTACCTACGCCGGCGGCGCGGTGGCCTACACCCTCGTCTACTCCAACACCGGCTCCTGGAACAACGCGCCGGTCACGCTGACGCTGGACTATGGGCCGTATCTCACTTACGTCAGCGCCACGCCCTTGACGCCCGTCCCCGGCAGGAACAATGTCTTCGTCACCACCGTGCCCAATAATGGCGTCAACAAGACGCTGACGATCGCCCTCACCACCAACGCGCCGCTGCCCTACACCCTGGAAGAGCTCCACAGCAGCGTGGAGCTGGCCAGCGCCGGGGCGCCCTCACAAACCGCTGACTGGACGATCACCCTGCAGCGCCCCGTCTTTGAGTTCTCCAAGAGCGGGCCAACCTTCGCGCCCTACGTCGGCGGGACGATCCTCTACACCTTCCACGTCAAGAACACCGGCAACCTGGCCGCCACCAACCTGGTGATCACCGACACCTGGGACTCCGCCACCAGTTTCCAGAGCGGCGTGGGCTGGACATCCCACGGCACCTACGCTACGTACACCATTGCCTCCCTGGCACCCGGCACGACGGCGACCATCAACGATTTGAGCGTCAAGGTGCAAACGCAGCGTGACAGCTACCTGAATCAGGCCTCGCTGCGCACGACCCAGACCAGCCGCCAGGAAACCGACCTGCTCATCTGGTCGCCGAGCATCGAGCTCTCGAAAACGGCTTTCCCCGATCCGGCATTCCCCGGCCGCGTCCTGACCTACACGCTGACCTACAACAACATCGGGGGAGTCACCGCATCCAATGCCGTGATCACCGATACTCTGCCGGATGCCTTCACCCACCAGGGACACACGGTCAACGGCTCAGGGTGCGCCTCGCCGGGATGGCAGTTCAGCATCACCGGCCAGGTTGCTACCTGGCGTTGCACCACCTTGAGCGCCAACGCCACCGGCCAGCTGCAGATCTGGGGACTCGTGGCTGCCGATGCTGAGGAGACGGTGCTGGAGAACATGGCGGAAAGCGATGGCGATGCGCCGATTCCCCACCGCCCGATGACAGCGCCCTTGCGCACCCTCGTGGCGCGCCCCTGGCTGCGCGTGGACAAGGCCGGCGCCCCCACCCATCCCGTCGCGCCCGGCGACCGCATCACCTACACCCTCACCTACGAGAACTACGGCTCGTATGCCGCCAACGGCGTCGTGATCAAGGATCAGCTGCCCGCGCAGGTTAGCTTCGTTGGTTGCAGCGGCGGCTGCACCCACAACGCCGGCCTGGTGACCTGGACCATCGGCGAGGTGCCCGCGGACACGGTCGGCACGGTTGAGCTGTATACCGTCGTCAAAGCCGGAACCGGCGGGCAGACGGCGGTGAACTCGACCTACACCATCGAGAACACCACCTCCTGGCAAAAGCTGCTGCCTTCCGAGACGGAGAACGGCGCGCCGGTCAACACCACCATCCTCAACCCGCAGCTCACGGTGACCAAGGCCGCGGCGCCCGCCATCGTCCAGGCGATCAACGACACCATCGTCTACACCCTTACCTATCAGAACACTGGCGGCGGCTTCCTGCACCAGGTGCTCCTCCTCGATGAGCTCGACCCCCATACCGCCTTCCTGGACGCGAGCGCCGGCTGTGGACATAGCGGCGAGGCCGCAGGGGGCACCGTCACGTGCGAGCTGGGGAACCTCGCCAACGGCGAAACCCGCCGGGCCGTGATCCGCGTGCGCGTGCTGACCGGCCTGAATCCCGGCGACCAGATCACCAATCAGGCCCAAGGGGACACCGCCGAGACGGCATTGGCCAGCAGCAACACCACCACGGTCTGGTACAAGGTCGCCGGCGCGCCGGTAATCTCCGTGTCGCCAACCGCTCTGACCTACCTCGTGAAGGTCGGCACCGCCGCCTTCAACGTCCCGGTAACGGTGAAGAATGAAGGGCAGGTGCCCCTGGACTGGACGGTGACCAAGGATGCCGCCGTCACCTGGCTGAGCGCAGCGCCCACGGGGGGACGCCTCAACGCTGGCGCCAGCGTGACCGTGACCGTCACCTTCAACCCCGCCGGGCTGGCCGCCGGCGATCACTCAACGACGCTCGTCTTCACAAGCGCGGGCGGGAATACCGTCAATGTGCCGGTGACACTGCAAGTGCGCGCCCCCCAGCTCACGGTCGCACCGTCGAGCTTCGACTACACGGTCAGGATCGGAGCGACCTCGTTCACCGCCTCATTGCACATCACCAACACCGGTGAAGTGCCCGTCACGTGGAATCTCGCGGAAAATCCCGCCGCCGCATGGCTGAGTCAATCCGCCACTACTGACGCGCTGGAGCCCGGCGCTGGCGCCACAGTGACCCTCACCTTCTACCCGGCGGGGCTGGCGGAAGCCACCTACAACACCACCTTGCGCATCACCGGCGGCAGCGTCGAGCAGACCGTCCCCGTCACCCTGCGCGTCGCCAACTACCGGGTCTATCTTCCGCTAGTAATCCGCAACTAGCGCGTCCTGGTCCCCTCACCACAGGGAGGTCGGAACTGGATTCCGACCTCCCTGCATGTACGTCGTCCGCACCCCCGGCGCGGCCCTTCCCCCTACCCGTTCACGTCATCAATGATCTGGCGCAACGCCGCCGAATCGAGATCTTTCTTGTCCAGGAGCGCCACGGCGCCTGCCTCCATGCCCAGCCGGTGAAATTCCCGGTCGGGATAGGCGCTGATCAACACCACCCGCGAGGCAGGCGACAGAGCTCGGATGCGACGGGTGCAGGCAATGCCGTCCTCCTCGCCCAACACCACGTCCACCAGCGCCAGCTGCGGGGAGACACGCTCGGCAATGTGCAGCGCCTCACTGATGTTCTCGGCCTCGTAGATGAGCGCCTGCGGGTAAGCCTTACCGATCATGTGCCGCAGCTGCTCGCGATAGCGGCTGTTGTCGTCCACGAGCAGGATGAGGAGGCGCTGCCGTCCCGCCGGCGGCGGCGCGAGGACGGGGGCAGCTGCGATCTGACCGGGCAGGCCCAGAATTTCGGGGTGCTGATTGATGAAGTTGACGGCTTCCAGGCGGCTCTGAACCCCCAGCTGGCGGTAAAGCCGCGTCAGGTGATTCTCGACCGTCTTGACGCTCAGGCACAGCCGCAACGCGATGCTCTGATTATCCAACCCCTGTTGCAGGAGCCGCAACAGCTCGCGCTGTCGCAGCGTGAGTCCCGCCGCGAGATTGACCGGGCGCTCCAGGCTCAGCAACTTGCCCAGCAGCGGGCTGGAAATCCACCGTTCGCCGGCGAGCACCCGCTGAACCGCAAAGCGGAGGTCGCTCAGGGGCTGATCTTTGAGGTGATAGCCGTCCACCCCAGCGCTCAACAGGCCGTGGACGTAAGCATCGTCGTCATAAGCGCTGACGACGAGGATGCGCAGGCCCTCATACTGCGAGCGGATCTTGCGGACGGCGCTCAGCGGCTCGAAATTCGGCATCGCCACGTCAATCAGCACCAGGTCGGGCCGCAATTGCTCCAGCGCGGCGAAAAGCGCCGGCCCGTCGCCGACCTCGCCGACGATTTCCAGGCCCGGCAGTTCCTGCAGCGCGTTCCGAATGCCGGCGCGCACCAGCGCATGATCATCGGCTAAGAGGACGCGAACGGTCTCCCTGACGTCCATAACGCCTCATCCTTCCAGGAGCTGCGCCTGCAGCCGCGCCAGTCCGCCCTCTGGAAACCCGCCGCGCGCCAGATACGCCGTCACGCCGCCATAAACCGTGCCGATCCGTTCCAGCGCCGCCAGGAGATAGCGCGGTTGCGCCGCATAGAGCATCTCGAAGTTGCGCGTCGGGAAACGTCCCAGGCTCAGAAGACGCAGCGCCGTGAGCCAGGCCGGCAGGGCCACGGCGTCATTGGAACGCAGATAGTCCTGCAGGATCGCTTCAGGCGTGATGCCCACCGCCAGCTGGATGACGGCGCAGGCCAGTCCGGTGCGATCCTTGCCCGCACGGCAGTGAATCAACACCGGGTAGCTGCGCGGGTCGAGCAGCAGCTGCAACAGCGCTCCCAGCGGGGCGATGGCCAGATCTACCATCTCCGCGTACACCGAAGCCATCACCGCCGCGATGGCCTCGGCGGCGTCCCGTTTGAGCAACAGGCCGCGCAGGCGTTTCCGCGTCAACTCCGCGAGCGCGATGGGCAGATGCACGGTACGCACCCCGGCGAGGGGCAGCTCATGACCCCGCCGCTCGCGCGCTGAACGCAGGTCAACCCGCGTGCGCAGGCCCAGCGTTTGCAGCTGACGTCGCGCCGCTGCGCGCGTCTGGCTCAGGTCGCCGGCGCGGTAGAGCCGGCCATAGCGCAAACGCCGTCCATCGGATGCGGGCAATCCCCCGCAGTCACGTAAATTCACGATCGAATCCGGCGCCATAATCCCTTTTTTTTGCCCGGCTGATTTCCCCGCTGACGCAACGCAGCATTTTGCAAGCGATCTCGGTGCATTTTGCGCGGCAGCAAGCTGGATTTACAGAAAGTATATCACACTTATGGCAGTTCAGCCACCCGACGGGAATTTTGTTCATCCACAGATTGCACAGATTGTTGTGAGCAGTGAGTCGTGATCGAAGGCTGCGACAGCTCTCTACTCACTGATCTCTATTTCCCAAGGAGGCGCCATGTGCTGGCGCACACTATCCAAGGATGAAAATGTGCGGTCATAGTTCAGCCTGGCATGAGGTAGCTCGACGGCGATGGATGAACCTTTGTAAGCTGGAACTTTTGCCCCTCCCCCTGCCCCCTCCCCAACGGCGCAGGCGCCGTTGGGGAGGGGGAGAAAAAAGTAGGGGTTTTGCAGGCTGGCGTAGCCAGCCTGCAAAACCCCACAAAAAAAGTTCCCCTTCCCCTCGCGTGCGCGGGGGAAAGGGGCCAGGGGATAGAGAGCAAAAGTTGATTCTCAATCATCAGCCGTAGCCATGAAATCTTGTATTTTTTAGTCAGTGGCTGAACAGTCGCCATGTGAGTTGTGACCACGACAGCTCTCTTCTCACGGCTCACTGCTCTCTATTTTCCGAGGAAATACGCGGCATGCCCCACGCGCCCCTCGATTTGCCATCCCTTCCTTTCGTGTTACACTTAGAGGCCGCAAGTCCTGAGTGAGGAGTCCGTATGCGAACGACGAAAGTTTTGAGATGCCTGGGAGCGGCGCTCATCCTCCTGGTCAGCCTGGGAGCAGGCGCGAGTCTGGCCGCGCCATTACCGCAAACCGCCATGTGGGTCATCACCTATCCCAGCGATGGGACCGTGGTGAGTGGGCAGGTCGTCATCCAGGGAAGCGCGTCTCATCCCAGCTTCAATTCCTATGGCGTCCTCTACGCCGCCGGGCCTACTCCCACAGGCAATTCGCAATGGATTCCCATCGTCTTCAGCGTACCGAACATGGTGGTCAATGGCGCGCTGGCCACGTGGGATACCACTCAGATTCCCAACGGGCAATACACGCTGGCGCTGGCGGTCTACGGCGGGGGCAGCACGGACCCCAACCTGTATTTCGTCAACTACATCACGGTGCAGAACGAGCCGGCAACGCCGACTCCCACCCCCACCCCGACCGCTACCCCCGAACCTGTCGAGGGCGGCGAACAGCCGCTGCCACCCGCCGGCCCCATCGAAATCCCCACCATCGAGCAGCCGCCTACGGCAACGCCGCGGCCCACCAACACGCCGGCGGCGACGTCCGGCGCCGATGCCACCCCCGAAGCAGACAGCGGCTCCGCCCTCGAAGGCCTGCTCTCCGGGCCGGCAATCCGCGAGGCGTTCATGACGGGGGTGTGGATTGCAGTGATGCTCTACGCCGTCGGCATCCTTTACGTCGCGGGGCGCGCCGCCCTGCGACATTTCCTCCGCCAGCAACGCCGTCCTCGCCAGCCCTCATGAGCGATTTCTCCCTGATCGTGGGGCTGGGAAACATGGGCCCACGCTATGCCGGCAATCGCCACAACATCGGCTTCCAGGCCGTTGATGCGCTGGCGCAAGCCCACGGGCTCACCTTTTCACGCTCCGAGCAGCACGCCCTCGTCGCCCATGGCAATTTGGGCAACCAGCGCGTGATCCTCGCCAAGCCGCAGACCTGGATGAACGAGAGCGGCAAAGCCGTCGCGCCGCTGCTCAGCTTCTACAAGATTCCCCCCGAACGGCTGTTGGTGCTCTACGACGATCTTGACATCCCCCTCGGCACCCTGCGCTTCCGGCAAGATGGCAGCAGCGGCGGACATCACGGCGTGCAGTCCATCATCCAGCACCTCGGCACGCAGCAATTTCCGCGCCTGCGCCTGGGGATCGGCAGACCACCCGGGCGGATGGATCCCGCTGCCTACGTGCTGCAGGATTTCGACAACGCCGAATTACCCACGCTCACAGCAGTCCTGCGCCAGGCGCAGCAGTTGATCCTGGATTGGCTGACGGGCGCCCCCGACCTCACCCGTCCCGGCATGACCTGGCGCGTGGAGGTCGAAAAGTAGTTTCTGGATGCTGGATACTGGATACTGGATGCTGGATGCTAGATGCTGGATGCTGAATGCTAGATGCTGGATGCTGGATACTGGATGCTGGATGCTGGATGCTGGATACTGGATACTGGATGCTGGATGCTGGATGCTGGATGCTGGATGCTGGATACTGGATACTGGATGCTGGATGCTGGATGCTGTCGCCCATTACCCATCACCCATCACCCATTACCCGCCACCACCCATTACCCATTACCCATTACCTTTACTTCCTGACTCGCTTTATCGCTTTTTCGCTTTATCGCTTTATCGCTTTTTCGCTTTATCGCTTTATCGCTTTTTCGCTTTATCGCTTTATCGCTTTTTCGCCCGATCGCCATGTCACTCAACGGTTTGCTGAGTTGGATCCGTGAACGTCCCGCTTATCAGACGCTGCGAGAGCAGCTGGCGAGTGGGACGCACGTGCCCGCGCAAGTCGCGCCCGCCCCGGCCATTCCGGCGGTGCTCGCCGCCCTCGTGGAGGATCTGCCGGGGCCGCACATCCTCCTCACCCCCACCGCCGCCGAGAGCCGCCAGCTGCTCCAGGCGCTGCGCACCACCTGGTTGCGCGCCCCTGAACGGCTACTCTCCTTCCCAGAGCCGCAGGTGATGCCCTACGAGCGGGCCGCCTGGGCGCCGGAAACGATCACCGATCGGCTGACGACGCTTTCCACCCTCTTCCTGCAGCGAGCCGATGCCGACGCCCCGCCGCCCATCATCGTCACCTCCGCGCGAGCGGTCATGCAGCGCTTACTGCCCTATCGCCAGTTCCGTCGCGCCGCGCGCCGCATCGCCACCGGGGGCCGCGACTCCCTCACGGCGCTCGCGCGGCATTGTCGCGGCATCGGCTATGAAAGTGTGAGCGTCGTCGAAGCGCCGGGTCAGATCAGCCAGCGGGGGGGGCTGCTGGACATCTTCCCGCCCCACGCCGTCCAACCCTATCGGCTCGACTTCTTCGGCGATGAAATCGAGGCCATTCGCACCTTCGAACCGGCGACGCAGCGCTCAACGGGCCGCGTCGAGGGATTCTGGCTCACGCCGGTGCGCGAAGCGCTGCCGCAAGATGGCGCCCGCGCCGCGGCGGCCCTGCGAGCCTCCCTGGAGGAAGACCTGCAGCCCGAAGTGCGCGCTCCCCTCGAAGCCGACCTGCAGGCCCTGGAGGCCGGCGTCCCCTTCCCCACGCTGGAATACTACCTGCCGTACATGTACCAGGAAACCTCGACGCTCCTGAGCTATCTGCCGCCCGAAGGCCGCCTCATCCTCTACAACGCCGAAGCGCTGCCCGGACGCTGGGCCGAACTCTACGCCGAAGCGGAGGCGCTGCGCCAACGCGCCCGCGCCGAACGCCTGCCGGGCAGCGATGCGCCGCTTCCCTACAGCAGCTGGGAAAACTGGGAGGGGGCACTGGCTGACCGCGTCGTGCTGTCCCTCAGCCCCGGCGAAGAAGGCCCCCTCGCGGAACTTTTCGCCCCGGCACCGCATTTCGCCGGCAAGCTGGGCGAAGCGCTGGGACGCCTCCGCCAATGGACGAAGCTCGGCGATCAAATCGTCGTCGTGAGCCGCCAGGCCGCCCGCCTCGCGGAGCTGTGGCAGGAGTTCACGCCGCCGCCCGTCCTCGAGACGCTCGACGCGCCGCCGGAAACGCTCATCACCTTCGTGCAGGGAGTCGTCGCCGGCGGATGGCAGATGCCCGCCGCCACTGCCGCGGTCCAGGGCCTCCCCCACATCACCCGGCACCTCATCACCGACGAAGAGCTCTTCGGCTGGCGCCCGCCGGAACCGCGCCGCCGTCCCCGTCGGCGGATCGCCGCGCCGGAATTCGCTTTCGCCGATCTCCAACCCGACACGGCCGTCGTCCACGAGGATTATGGCATTGGCATCTTCCAGGGGCTCGTCACCCGCAGCGTGGATGACATCGAGCGCGAATATCTGCTGCTGGAATATGAGGGGCGCGACCGCCTCTATGTCCCCATCCACCAGGCGGACCGCCTGAGCCGGTACATCGGCGCCGAAGGACAGGAACCTCTCCTGACCCATCTCGGCGGCACCAGCTGGGCCGAGGTCAAAACCCGCGTGCGCCTGGCCGCCACGGAACTCGCCGGCGAACTGCTCGACCTCTACGCCAAACGCAAAGTGGTGGAAGGACATGCCTTCGCTCCCGACGGCCCCTGGCAGGCAGAGCTCGAAGCGGCCTTCCCCTACCTGGAGACCGAAGATCAGGTCGAGGCCATCCAGGCGGTGAAGCAAGACATGGAGGCCCCGCAGCCCATGGATCGCCTGATTTGCGGCGATGCGGGCTACGGCAAGACCGAAGTCGCCTTGCGCGCCGCCTTCAAGGCCGTGATGGACGGCAAACAAGTCGCCATGCTCGTCCCCACGACCGTCCTGGCGCAACAACATTTCCAGACCTTCGGCGAACGGCTCAAGCCTTTTCCGGTGAACGTCGAGCTGCTCTCACGTTTTCGCACCGACGCCGAACAACGCCTCGTGCTGCAACGGCTGGCGGAGGGCAAAGTGGACATCGTCATCGGCACGCACCGCCTCCTGCAGCGCGACGTGCGCTTCAAAGACCTGGGGCTGATCATCATTGACGAGGAACAGCGCTTTGGCGTCTCCCACAAGGAGAAGCTCAAGCAGATGCGCACGGAAGTGGACGTCCTCACGCTCACCGCGACGCCCATCCCGCGCACCCTCTACATGGCGCTGATGGGCGTGCGGGACGTCAGCATCATCGAGACCCCGCCTCAGGAGCGGTTGCCGACTTCCACCTACATCGGCCCCTACTCCGGCGAGATCGCGCGGCGGGCCATCTTGCGGGAACTGGAGCGCGGCGGACAGGTCTTCTACGTCCACAACCGCGTGGAATCCATCGCCACGATTGAGAGCCGCCTGCGGGAGCTGGTGCCCGAAGCCAGCATCGGCGTGGGGCATGGGCAGATGCACGAACGCGAGCTGGCGCAGGTGATGGAAAAATTCGCCGCCGGCGAGATCAATGTGCTGCTGGCGACTACCATCATCGAAAGTGGGCTGGATTTCCCCAACGCCAACACCATCATCGTCGAACGGGCGGATCGTTTCGGGCTGGCGCAGCTCTATCAGCTGTGGGGCCGGGTGGGCCGCGGCGCCCGGCGCGGGTACGCCTATCTCTTCCACGGACGGCGCATGAACGAGGAAGCGCGCCAGCGGCTGCAGGCTTTGCAGGAGACGACCAGCAGGGGCGGCGGCTTTGCCATCGCCCTGCACGATCTCGAAATCCGGGGCGCGGGGGAAATGCTCGGCGCGCGGCAGCACGGACACATCGCCGCGGTGGGATTTACCCTCTACACCCAAATTCTCACCAACGCCATTGACACGCTCAAAGCGCAGCGTGAAGGAAAGCCGGCGCCGCCGCCGCCCATCGGCGGGATCACGCTCGAATTGCCGCTCGCCGTGGGCATTCCGGCCGATTTTATCCCCGACGAAGCGCTGCGCCTGCAGCTCTATCGCCGTATGGCGGAGCTCACCGACGAGACGCAGATCGGCGCGTTCGAGGAGGAACTGCGTGACCGCTTCGGACCGCTGCCGGAAACCGCTGGGAATCTCATCTACCAGCTACGGCTCAAAATCCTGGCGCGCGACGCCCACATTCCCGCCATCGCCATTGAAAGCGGGCAAATCGTGCTGCGTCCCTCCTGGCTCAAGGAGCTTTCCAACGAGCAGTGGCACGAGCTCCACAAGCGGCTTCAGCCGTATGGACGGGTGGGACGGCGCGAAATCTGGCTGCCGCTCACCCTGGATCAAAGCCAGTGGCAGATCAACCTGCAAAACGCGCTGGAGCAGCTGGCCGATTGGGAACGCAGCCGGTAACCGGCTCGCGCGCCGGCGCCCCATACGAACGGGGGTCCATCGAAACGACATGCCCATTTTTTCCGCCGATACCCTGACATGGCTGCTCTTCGTCGCGACAGCGGCGCTCTACGCCTTCCTCAACGGCTTCAGCGACAGCGCCAACACGGTCGCCACGATGATTTCCTCGCGGGCGATGAACCCCCGGCAGGCCCTGGGGTTGAGCGCCATCGCGCACTTCGTTGGCCCGTTCCTGTTCGGCATCGCCGTCGCCGCGACGATCGGCGAAGAGTTCATCGTCAGTGAAGCCGCGACGCTGCCCGTCATCTGGGCGGCGCTGCTGAGCGCCATCCTCTGGAGTCTCATCACCGCGTGGTCAGGCATCCCCTCGAGCGCCTCCCACGCGCTCATCGGCGGCATGATGGGCGCTGCCATCCTCGGCTATGGCACGGATGCGATCATCCTCGGCGGACTGGAGAAAGTGCTGGGGGCGTTGCTACTCTCGCCCATTCTGGGGTTGATCGGCGGGTATGTCTTGATGAAGGGCGTGATCTTTCTCGCCCGCGGCGCCTCGCCGCGCATCAACAACTTCTTCAAGCGCTCGCAGGTGTTCACGGCGGTGGCCCTGGCGCTGAGTCACGGCGCGAACGACGCCCAGAAGGCGATGGGGGTCATCGCCATGGGCCTGCTGGCGACGGGGCGCCTCAGCGCGTTTGCGGTGCCGCAATGGGCGGTGATCCTCTGCGCGGGGGCGATGTCGCTGGGAACGCTGCTCGGCGGCTGGCGCATCATCAAAACGCTGGGAGGGCGCTTCTACAAAATCCGGCCGGTTCACAGCTTCAACTCACAGCTGGCCTCCACCCTCATCATCCTCGGCGCAGCGCTGATGGGCGGTCCCGTGAGCACCTCGCAGGTCGTGAGCGCCACCATTCTGGGGGCGGGTGCGGCGGAACGCCTCAACAAAGTGCGGTGGGGCGTTGCCAGGAACATCTTGCTGACGTGGTTGCTCACCGTCCCGGCGGCGGCCGCCATCGCCGCCGTGAGCTATCTGCTGTTGAGGCACCTGCTCCCGTGAAAATGTATAGTTTGCGATCTCTGCGTGGAAGGACATGTCCATGGGATTCCTGAAAAACCTGTTTCGCCCCAAACCCGATAAATTCCTGACCCTGCTGGAACAACAGGCCGATTTCACCGTTCAGGGGATGGAAGCGCTGGCGGCCTACATGGAAAACCCCAGCAAGGCCTGCGCCGACGAGGTGACCCGCCTGGAAAAAGAGGCCGATGAGGTGCGCCGCATTCTCATTGACGAGCTGAATCGCAACTTCATCACGCCGATTGACCGCGAGGACCTGCACGCGCTCTCCCGCGCCATTGACGACATCATTGACTACGCCTACAGCACCGTCGGCGAAATGAGCATGTTAGAGGTGGAGCCCAACGACTATCTGCGGCGCATCGTCTCCCTGCTGGTGGACGCCACCCGCGAGATCTATATGGGCGTCATTCGGCTTTCGGATCATCCCGGCGTCGCCGAAGATCACGCCGTCCGCGCCAAGGCGCTGGAAAATCGCGTCGAATGGGTGTATCGTGAAGCCATCGCGGCGCTTTTCCGTATGCCGCAAGATGTCGAGCATGTCGTGGAGATGTTAAAACTCCGCGAGATCTACCGTCACCTCAGCAACGCCGCAGATCGCGGTGACGAGGCCGGCAACGTCCTCAGCGACATTGTCGTGAAGATGACGTAGTCTCACTGGAGGGAGAAGCGAGAGAGCGTCCCCCTCGCGTCGTGCGGGTAAAAACGATGATTTGATGCTATCATGACAGCCATCAAATTCAGATCCCGGAGGTCCCGATGTCCCAAAGTCCCCTTTATCACTGGTCCTTGCTGGTGCTGCTGATGGCGCTCCCGCTGAGTGGTTGCGGCACGCCGCCGACGGCGGCGCCGACGCCCGTCGCAACGGCGCTGCCTGCGGCTACCAACCTCGCGCCGCAGCTGAGCGTCGCCGAAGTGCAACGCCTGTACGCCGCCGGCGAGGTAGTAATCATTGACGTGCGCGAGGAAAGTGAGTTCCAGCAAGGGCATATCCCCGGCGCACGGCTGATGCCGCTCGACGAGATTGCCGATCACCTGAGCAAGATTCCCCGCGACGAGACCGTGGTCGTCGTCTGTCGCAGCGGAGCTCGCAGCGCCCGGGCGTATCAATACCTGCAAGAGCAGGGCTTCACCAACGTCCACAACATGCAGGGCGGGATGCTGGAGTGGATCGCTGCCGGCTACGAGACGGAGGAATGAACCGGCAATGCGAGAAGAACGTGTGAACGTGGGCACGTGTTAATTTTCCGAGGAGGCCAAGATGGAAACATTGCTGATAAAAAACGCTACAGTACTCGTCACCATGGACGACGCCCACCGTCGGATCGCCGATGGCGGGCTGTTCGTGCGCGACAACGTCATCGAGGCGGTCGGACCCACAGACACGCTGCCGGCGACCGCCGACCGCGTCATCAACGCGCAAGGGATGCTGCTGCTGCCGGGATTGGTGAACACCCATCATCACCTGTATCAGACGCTCACCCGCGCTGTCCCCGCCGTACAGGACGCCGTGCTCTTCAAATGGCTGAAGACGCTCTACCCCATCTGGGCAAGGATGGACGGCGAGGCCGTCTACGTGAGCGCCAAGCTGGGGCTGGCGGAGCTGCTCCTTTCCGGCGCGACGACCGTCTCCGATCACCTCTACATCTACCCCAATGACGTCGCCATTGATGATGAAATCCGCGCGGCGCAGGAGCTGGGCGTGCGCTTCCATCCCTGTCGCGGCTCGATGAGCCGGGGCGAGAGCCAGGGCGGGCTGCCACCGGATCGCGTCGTGGAGCAAGAAGACGCCATTCTGCGTGACACGCAGCGCGTCATCGAGACCTATCACGAACCGGGGCCTTACGGCATGGTGCGGATCGTCGTCGCGCCGTGCTCCCCCTTCTCCGTGACCGAAGACCTGATGCGCGAATCCGCCGCTCTGGCGCGCAGCTACGGCGTGCACCTGCACACGCATCTGGCCGAGACCGCCGACGAGGAGGACTTCTGCAAAGCGACGTCGGGCAAACGGCCCGTCGCCTATGCCGAATCGCTGGGCTGGCTGGGAGACGACGTGTGGTTCGCGCACGGCGTCCACATCAACGCCGAAGAAATCGCCCTCATGGCGCAGACGCGCACGGGCGTGGCGCATTGTCCCAGCAGCAACATGCGGCTGGCGTCGGGCATCGCCCCGGTGCGGGCCTACCTCGACGCGGGGGTGCCGGTCGGCCTGGCCGTAGACGGCTCGGCCAGCAACGACAGCTCACATCTGCTCGCCGAGGCGCGGATAGCGCTGCTGCTCCAACGGGTGCAGGGCAATCCCGCCGGGTTGACGGCGGAAGAAGCGCTGTGGATTGCCACGCGCGGCGGCGCCGAAGTGCTCGGGCGCGACGACATCGGCCAGCTGGCGCCCGGCAAGGCCGCCGATTGCATCGGCGTGCGGCTAGATACGGTGGGGTACGCAGGCGGCGCAATCCACGATCCCCTGGCGGCGACGGTCTTCTGCCAGCCGCAGAACGTGGCCCTTTCCGTGATCAACGGGCGGGTGATCATCGAAGAGGGGCAGCTGCTCACGGCGGAGCTGCCGTCGCTCATCGAGAGGCACAATGCCATCTCCAGGCGGCTAGTGGCCGGGCAGTAGAGGCATTCCATCCCAACAAAAGCGGCGCAGGGAAAATTCCCTGCGCCGCTCTGGCGGAGAGGGTGGGATTCGAACCCACGGTAGCCCGAAGACTACAACGGTTTTCGAGACCGCCCCATTCAGCCACTCTGGCACCTCTCCAATGCGGCCATTATACCATGAAGATCGGATGTCGCAACACGCGCGAGCGCACGCAGGTTTGACTTTGCGTTCCCTGTGGTATAATTTTGCCAGCCTGAAGCAAGGGCCATCCTATCAATGAGCAATGACAAGAGATGACTGTGACCGCTACACCGCGTAACCGGATGGAAGTCAACCGCAAGGAGCTCACGCGGTTTCTGAAATTTGCCGTCGTCGGCGCCATCGGCGCCATGGTGGATTTTGGTATCCTCTATCTGCTGCACCGCGTCGTTGGCCTGCCCATCGTGCCCGCCAACACGATCTCGTTCACCTGTGCCGTCATCAGCAACTTCACCTGGAACCGCTATTGGACATATCCCGATTCCCGCTCGAAGCCGCTCAAGACCCAACTCGTGCAGTTCTTCATCGTCAACATTCTGGGATGGGCGATCAACACCGGCATCCTCACCCTGCTCAAGGATCCGCTGACCGGGCTGACCGCCGGCTTCTTCCCCACGCTCACGGCGAACACCGCCTATACCATCGGCTACAACGGCGCCAAGGTGATCGCTACCGGCGTCGTCATGTTCTGGAATTTCTTCATCAACCGCCTTTGGACTTACAACGACGTCAAATAGCGGCGGACTTACGCCGGGCTTTCAAGTCCAACCCGCGTTCTCAGCGTCCCTTGCAATGAGACAGGTGATCCGCTATGCGCATTGCCATTGATGACACCTCAGCCATCCGTCAGGGCGCCGGCATCGGGCGTTATGCGCGCGAACTGGTAGACGCCATCCTCGCGAAGCCGTCGCCCCACGAGTTCGTGTTACTGGCCGCCGCGGCCGGCGTGCGGGAGCGCTGGGAACAGGAACAGACCCGCCTGCGAGCCCTGGCCGCCGCGCCCGAGCAATTGGACTTCCGCACGCTGCCCCTCACCGACGATTGGGCAGCGCGGCTGTGGCAACGCCTGCGCCTGCCCCTCCCCGCTGAGATGGTCACCGGAAACGTGGCGTGCTTCTATTCGCCGGATTTCGTGCTCCCGCCGCTGCGTCGCCGGACGATTGCCCTGCTCACGGTTCACGATCTGTCGTTCCTGCGGCATCCCGAAACCTTCACCCCCGCGCTCCGACAATACTTGCAACGCGCCGTGCCGCGCAGCGTCGCCCGCGCCGATTTCGTCCTGGCCGACTCCTGCGCCACGCGGGAAGATCTCATCGAATTGCTGCACGTCCCCGCCGAGCGGATCACGGTGCTCTACAGCGGCCTATCGGCGGGCTTCACGGCGACCCCCGAGCCTGAGGAACGCGCGCGCCTGCAGGCCCGCTACGGCGTCGGCGCCCGCCCCTACCTCCTCACCGTCGGCACCGTTCAACCGCGCAAAAACTACGTCCGCCTGATGGAAGCCTGCGACCCCCTCATCGCCCGAGGAGACATGCAGCTGGTCATCGTGGGCCAACCGGCCTGGCTTTCCGAGCCAATTCTGGAGGCGGCTGCCCAACGGCCCTACACGCGCCTCCTCGGCTTCGTCGCCGACGCAGACCTGCCGGCGCTCTACCGCCAGGCGACGGCCTTCGCCTTCCCCAGCCTCTACGAGGGCTTCGGCATCCCGATCCTGGAGGCGATGGCATGCGGCACCCCCGTCGTCGGCTCCACCGTCTCCAGCGTGCCCGAAGTCATCGGCGACGCCGGCCTGCTGGTGGACCCGCTGGACATTCCCGGTTGGAGGGCGGCCCTCCAACGGCTGTGCGACGACAGCGCCCTGCGCGATGAGCTGCGGGCGCGGGGTCTGAGGCGGGCCATGGAATTCTCCTGGGAG
>Ga0208824_1000861_pt1 | contig 29825 bp, 19 predicted proteins | sample AD_JPNTR3_MetaG_FD_184447 | JGI IMG/M metagenome (GOLD analysis project Ga0208824, IMG submission 184447) | Active sludge microbial communities of municipal wastewater-treating anaerobic digesters from Japan - AD_JPNTR3_MetaG (SPAdes) (version 2) | ecosystem: Engineered > Bioreactor > Anaerobic...
GGAAAGCCCGAAGAGCAGTTCCATGATCTGCGCGCCGGTCGTGCGATCAAGGTTACCGGTAGGTTCGTCGGCCAGAATCAGGGCCGGATCGGTAATGAGAGCGCGCGCCAGCGCCACGCGCTGCTGCTCGCCGCCGGAAAGTTCAAGCGGCATGTGGCAGGCGCGGTCGGCCAGCCCCACCTGATCAAGCAACATCAACGCGCGCTTGCGTATCTGACGGCGCGGGAGGTGTGTCACGCCAGTCATGGCTGGCAGCATGACGTTCTCGGTCACATCCATCTCAGGAAGCAGGTGGTAAGACTGGAAGACGAAGCCGATCTTGGCGGCGCGCAATGCGGTGCGGCGGCGCTGCGAGAGCGCATAGAGCGGCTGGCCGTCGATACGCACCTCGCCCGCGTTGGGCCGGTCAAGCCCACCCAACACATGCAGCAGCGTGCTTTTGCCCGCACCGCTGCGGCCGACGATGGCGACGCACTCGCCCTGGGCCACGTGCAGTGCGGCGCCTTTCAGCACCTCGACCCGTTTGCGGGGCAACTTGTAGGTTTTGTGAAGATCGGTTGCTTCGAGCATCACTCTTTCCTCAGGGCGGTGACCGGGTCCATGCGCGCGGCACGCCACGCCGGCAGGAAACTGGCCACGGTACAGAAAAGAATCACAGACACAGCCACGCTGGCCACCTCGCTTGGAACCACGCGCCACGGGATTTCGGCCAGTCCGTAGATGCTTTTCGGGAAGACCTCGACACCGAGGCGCGCCAACATATCAACCAACTCATGCAGGTTCTCTAGGATCAGTAACGCGGCACCGATACCGAGCACAGTGCCGATCAGGCACTGAATCCAGCCGTGCAGCACAAAGGCCCCCATCACCTGACGCGAGGAGAAGCCGAGTGCCTTGAGCAGGCCGATCTCATCGGTCTTCTGCACGGTCAGCACGATCAGCGTGTTGGTCACGCAGAAGATCGCGACCACAGTGATGAACATCAGGAGGATCACCATCATGTTCTTCTCTACTGCAAGGGCAGTAAAGAGTTGGCTGTCGATCTCCTGCCAGGTACGCACGGAGTAGACCGGAACGCGTGTGCGCACGTCGTTCACGATGCGGGTGAAAACGGCGGTGTTCTGGGGATCTTTCACCTTGAGGTGGATCGAGTAAACACCGGAGCGCATACCCATCAGGTCGCGCGCGACGGCAATGGAGGTGATGATGAAGCCGGAGTCGAAGTCACGTTGGCCGGAGTCGTAGATACCGGTGACCGTGAGGCGTTCGGGGAAGTAGACCTCGTCTTTCGTGACGAGGTTCATGGGCGAGTAAACCAAAATGTCGGTACCGACGCCGACGCCAAGTTCAGCGGCAAGGTCAACGCCCAACACCACGGCATCACCCTCAAGGGAAAACTCGCCGGCCACGAGGGAGTCAAGCTTCATGATCTGACGCGCGCGCTGCGGGTCGGTACCGATCAACAACGGGGCAACGACACGGCGGCGGTGCTCGACCAGCACGCGTGTCTCAAGTCCGGGCGAGGCGGCGATGACGCCGGGGACCTCCTCCAAGTTTCGGCAGACCTCATCCTCGTGCTCGATCACACCGCCATTGCCCGTGATGGTGATGTGCGGCTTGAAATCGAGAATCTTCTCCTGCCACATGTCCCCGAAGCCGGTCATCACCGCGCGCACGATGATGATGATGGCAACGCCCAGAACCACGCCAAGGATAGAGATCAACGTGACGACCGAGGTAAAAGAGCGCTTCGGCCGCAGATATTTCAGGGCAAGAAAGAGGGAAAAGGGCATGGGGGAAGATCAGTGCATTAGTTAATTCAATCTCACACAAAGGCTACGAAGGCCACAAAGTTTTCCATTTTTGCGCACTACCCAGCTGCCGCCCAGCACTTGTCGCCGGGCTTGCGAAGCGCAGGGAGGGGCAAGCGTCTGCTTGCCCGCGGACGAGCGACGCTCGTCCCTCCCGGTGCTCTGCGAAGGAACCTGTGTCCATCTGTGAATAAAAACCCGAGCAGTGCTCCCAAAAAACCTCAGTGCCCTTTGTGCCTTCGTGTGAGAAACAACCTGTATTTTATTGGCCTTGTCGGCCGATAACGCACCAATGAACTACAGATTTCCAGTATCGATCTGGATGTCTTCGTCGTCGAGCGAGGTCGCCACGATCTCATCTTCAACCATCACGGCCTCCTTACTGGTGGTCGGGAGGTAGCGGTAGTAGACCATGAGTTGAAGGGCGGTCAGACAGGTATCCATCACCGGACGGTCGGAATGGGAGTCAGCATTCTCCCACCAGCCAATGTCGCGGTCGACACCTTTCACGTCCTTGATGGCCTTCTCCTCGATCTGCTGCGCCTTGACATAGCGCGGTTTCATGGCCTTGTTCCAGTTGTCCCAATGCCTGCCGCCCTGGTGGAACTTGCACTGGGTGGCGTAGTAGAAGTAGTACTGCGGCGATGCCGTGTAGAACCTGCGCTCCTCTTCGGGGACCTTGGGAGCCAACCTGCTCTTGGCAGTGGCGAATGCGGAAGACCCCTCTTTGACATCCTCCTTCTTGATGTTTTTCATTTCAGCGGCAACGGGCGCATATTGGGAGAAAGTGGGCGTCCAAGTACCGATAACGTCGAGTGCCTTTTTCACTTCGCTCTCGTTCGATGCTCCCAAGAGCTGCATGCCGAGGCAGCCGACACTGGTGAGACCGCCGGTGCCAGGGCTGGTATAACCAAAGCCGCCGGAGGGATGGGCATTTGCCTTGAAGCCCTTGACGGCGAGCTTCATGGCCTTTTCGAGACCATCTGCCTGGATTCTGGCGAGGTTGGCGGCCTTCAGCGCCTGGGCGCACCAGCCCATGAACGAGGTGTCGTCACGATATTTGCCATTGGCCTCCGGGTTGGGATTCATCTTATAGGTCCAGCCGCCCGTGGGATGCTGGCCTTTGATGATCGGCACGAGCGCCTTTTCAGCGGCGGCCTTGACATTCGGATTAAGGGTCATGCCGTAGGCTTCGCACAGCGCGTAGGTAGCGATTGGGTGGGCGTATTCATTGCCGTCCATGCCATTGAACTTGCCATCCGCGCGCTGGTTCTTGAGCAGGAACTCCAGCGCCTTCTGCACAGTTTCGCCGAACTCCTGAGAGTCGCCGGGCTTTTCACCATGGGCCAAGAAGGAGAGGACCACAAGGCCGGTCATGGCGACCTTCTGCCGCGACCAAGACCCATCAGGTTGTTGATTCTTCTTGAGCCAGCGCAACGCACGCATGACGGCCTCTTCCGTCTGTGGATCGCCACCGAACTGGGCAATTCTCACGCCACGTGTGCCAGTGTCGCGGGTGGTGCCGAAGATGTTCTTGAGGATGACGGGGCTCTTGATCGCCATCACCGCATTGATTGTCTGCGGCTGGTAACTTACCTGTTGCTCGGAGACGGGCGCAGCGGAGACCTGAACATCCGGGCTAACGACCGGGATATCGATGTCCAAAGTCTCGAACTGCTGATCCTCGGGCTTTTCAAACTCTTGGACGATCTCAAGCTCCTTGAACTCTTCGGCCTCAAGCACTTGGGTCTCAATAATACGGTCCTCAATCGCCGCGCCACTGGACATGACGATCAGCAACCCGACGGCAACCGCCGGCAGAAGCACTGCGGCGATTGGTGCGGAGAGACGTTGCATCTCGATCATCGCAGCCTTATACTCACGGGACTGACGCGGTGCCTTAAGCCCGCCGAACAACACATTGAGACGCCTCAACAGAGTCTCATTGCTGTACTTCCGCTCAATTGCTTTGAGATTGGCATCTATTTGTTCCATATCAATGCGGTCATTCATGATGGCCTCCTCTCGTGTCATACCGGAAAGCTAACGGTCAGCATCCGAGCCTATACGGCACCGTCGGACGCGACCCCACCTTCCGCGCCTAATTATGCGGGGGATGACGAAAAGTGTCAACCCCGAAAATCAAGAAAAAACTATTCGTGCAAGCAGTCTTACAAGGTAAAGATCGACAGGTTGGTCATGCCGTGCTTGTTGCAGATATCCAGCGCCTGAACAAGGAAAGCGTGCGGCGAATTCTTCGTACACTTGATGACGACCATAGCGGTCTTGCTGTAACCCGAGAAACGCTCAATGCCGCGGTCCAACTCCGGCAGACGCATCGGACGACCATTCAGGAGAAAACCCTCGGCTGCCACGACGATATTGATCAAGTTGGGGTCTTTGTTTTTCACCTCTTCGTCCGTGCTCGCCGCCGGGCGGGCGGCTGTCAACTTGGAGAGGATGTCCTCTTGCTTCAACGTCACGACAAAGAAGATCAGGAGCTGAAACACGACATCAATCATCGCCGTCATATCGAGTTTCGGGGTTTCGCCTTTGTTCCGTTCGCGCTTTCTAGCCATGGGTCGCCTCCTATTCTTTCGCCTTGTGTTCTTGGACCGCAAGGAACGACAATTTCCAGATGCCTGCCCCGGTACAAATATCCATCACCCTACGCACCTCCTCATGCCGTGCACGGCGGTCGGCACGGATTAGCACGGGAAATTCGTAGCCATGACGGCCGATCCGGTTATTGATGATTGTCCTGAGCATGGACGGCGTCAGGGTGGCGTTGTGGATTGAGATACGTCCGCGACGGTCCACCTCGATTTCGAGGGTACTGGGCGGCATGTTGTCCTGTGTCAGCGTCACACCGTGCTTACCATCTTCAAGGATGATATCAGGATTGACGTCCGATGACAGCTTCAGCGTGACGACAAAGAAAATAATCAACTGAAACACGACGTCGATCATCGGCGTCATGTCGATATCGCACTGTTCTGATGATGAAGAGCGCCTAGCCATGGCATTCAATCCTGTCTGCGGGTATCCCGCGCAAAAATCTCATCTTCAGGCCCTTCCGGTAAACCGCTCGGTCGGCGCTCGGGCCATGCGCCGACTTCTCGGCGAGTAAAGACCGGACAGAGCCAAACACCGGAGCGCAGGCTCTGTCCGCCGCGTCGCCGCGGATCACTCGCTCACGACCTCGACGTTACGCAGGTCCTTGATCAGCTCCATAGTCATCGCCTCCATGCGCAGAATCAGACGGTTGGCGTTGTTACGGATGCTGTAATAGAAGGTGATGGCCGGAATGGCGATAGCCAGTCCGCCGGCGGTCGTCCAAAGCGCCTGTGAAATGGCGAGCGCCAGAGCGCCGACGTCAGGGGCACCGGTAGCCAGCGTGGCAAACGCCATAATCATGCCTTGCACGGTTCCGAGCAGACCGAGCATCGGAGAGAGGTTGGAGCAGACTGAGATCCAGGTGAGACGCTGCATAATGCGCTCGGTCTCAAGGTCCGCCGCTGCGGTGATCGCCTCTTGGATAACCTCGAAGCCCTCCTCCACGTGCGAGAAACCAGCCGAGAGGATATTGGCCATGGGGCCGGGCTCGCTCTCGCAGGCATGTAGCGCCTTCATCACATCGCCCTCGGCCATCGCGCCCTTGACTTTGTTGATCAGCGTCTGCGGCATGATCTTCTGCGGGCGGATCAGGATCGAGCTATCGACGATGAAGTAGATCGCGGCCGCGCCGCAACCGAAGAGCGCCGCCCACAGGATCACGCCGACCACACCGGAGCCGACCACCACAGCAAAGAAGCCGGTACTACTCTTTGCTTTCTTAGCCGCTGCCGCCGCACCATCCGTCGCCACAACTTCTGCCGTCGCCGGAGCGCCGCCTTCTGCCGGTGCCGCCGCCGGAGCTGCGTCCTGAGCCAGCGCCGTGCCCACCGCCAAACCTGCCACCATCACTGCCGACATGACCAGTCTTTTCATCATTACCTCTCGCGTTGTTACCTTTTTGTTCAAGTTAGTTTCGTAGACTAACAAAATCCGTTTGACGTGTACTCCGAGCCCTACTTTACTTCTTGGCCCACTCCGAAGAACCGAACTCACCCTTGAGCGTGGTCCGGAATTGATCCGCGCGCTGGGTCTGCCCCAGCTTTTCAAAACACTTGGCCGCCTTAAACAGCGCTTCTGGCTGCGCGGAGCGTTCGCTCCGGTAGAGCGTGACCACGCGCAAATAACCGTCGCGCAATGCCTTTTTGGCGAGCTCGTTCGCGTCGCCGCCACCGGCGAGGATCAGGTCGCCGCGCGCGATCAACGCATTGGCGGAGGCTGGCCGGTCACCCGTTTTGATCGCTTTGCCGAGCAGTTCCTCGACCTTGCTGAGGCGCTCGCGCTTGATCAGCGCCTGCCAGTAAACCGGGGCCATCTCGCCTAGATAGGCGGCCTCGGGGTCGGCGGCGATGACCTTCTCACAGACAGCAATCGCTTTGTCGGCGTTGCCGGCCTGCACGTGCGCCTCGGCCAGATAACGGGTGGCGGGCTTGTCCCACTGCAACATCATGTAGTCGGACGCAATCTTCTCCAACATCGGAATCGCAGCATTGGCGTTGCCCTGGCGGATCGCCTCGATTGCAGCGTCAAGCTCACGCGGCCGCGGGATCTGCAGGCCAGCGATCTCCTCTGGCTTCAACTGCATTTCAATCGAGCGGCCCTTCTCGACAATGCCATACGCCTTGTCACGCGCAATCCATTTGATCTCGCCTTCGCGCTTCGATCCGTTGGGCATCGTGATGACGCCCTGCACAGCGGCGGCCTCTGCAGCAATGAAGGTCGCGGCCAACGCGGCCAGTCCAGTCTGTATTCTCATCTTCATACGTTTGCTCCTTGAAAGGGGTGTCACTTGTAGGGAATAACCCAACTCATCGGACGACCTACTGGCCGATCCGCGCCTGATTCAGCCAATTCTGCACATCGGTCTTGTAGCGGCCGTCCGGGAAGAGCGAGAGATACTTCTCGCAATCCTCCTCGGCATCCTTGAACTTCTTGTGTTCCAACAGCAGCGGGATGCAGTGGAAATAGGATTTCTCGAGGACACTCGACAAAGCGAGATTGCCGGGGTCTATGCTCAGGATCATCCCCTGGAAGGCCACAATCGCCTTACCGCGCGTCTCGGCCGCCTGTTCGTTCAACCCCAACTTCTTTTCAGCCGACCACCTGCGCAACAGGACCTCGCCGGTCATGAGGTCCAGTTCGGCCTGCTCTTCCGGCTTGGTGCGGTAGCCTCTGACCATCTTGAGCGCATCCACCGCCGCATTGAAGAGACGAGCGCGCTCCCTGTCATCCTTTTCGACCTTGCCCTCCTCGCTGGCCACGTCAACCAGCAACAGGTTGGCGTCGACCACCAGTGCGAGCTTGGAGAGCTTTTCATCTTTGATAAAGGCTTCCAGCATCTTGTGCGCCTCTCCATACTTCTTGAGGCCGATCAGCGAGCGGGCGCGTCCCAACCGGGCATTGGCGATCAAACTAATATCCTTGGCGGTGGACAACACCTTGTCGTACGCTTGAACCGCCATGTCGTACTCCCGGCTCTTCTCCAAGGCATCCGCCGCAGCCATGAACTGGCCTTCCGTATAGGTGCCGCCAGCGGCGAACATCTCGCGGTACTTGGCAACACCCTCGCCGCGCAGCCCGATCTCGATCAGAGCAGCGGCCTGCATCGGCACCGAGTTCTTAGCCTCGGCGGACTCCGGATAGTTTTTGCTGAGCTTCTCAAAGGCTGCCTGCGCGTTGGCGGTGTCCTGCAAAATAGTGTAAAGCGTACCGATCTGCAACTGCGCTCTGGGGGCGTATTGTCCCTTGGGGAAACGCTTGACGTAATCCTCATAGGCGTTGATGGCCAGCTTGCGCAACAGCGGCAACTTATCCTCGGGCTGGTTGATCTGCGTCAGGCAGACCGCTTTGGTGAAGACGGCCAACTCGCGCATCTGCTCGTTACGCTGCTTCTCTTCATCGTTCCGCTGGTAAGCGGCCGCATTCTCATCCAACATCTTGGCGACGTTGTTGAAGTTCATGACCGCTCTGCTCAACATGTTCACGCCCTGCGTCCGCTCCTCCGCTCTCTGCGCGGCGTCGACGGTCTCGGTTTCATTCGTATCGCCGCCATGGAGCAAGCTAATGCCGTACTCGCGGTAGGCGTCGGCCAGACGGAAAGTGCCGACGATCAGCGTATGGTCAGGGCGCTCACGTGCGCCGAGGCGCTCGACATAAAACTCCAGTGTCTGGATCTCGTTGGTCGCCTGCTCCTCTTCCTTGTAGATCTGCGCCATGCGGCTGATGGCATCGAAGTAGTGGGGCGAATTGGTGTAAGTCTCGCTGATCTGCCGGTAATACGTCATCGCGCCGACATAGTTCTTGGCGGAAAACTCGCGCTCAGCGAAACTCATCACGAGCTGGCCTGCGGCGTAATGGTCCGGATAATCGCGGAAGAAGAGCGCGTAGGTCTGGCGTCGCTTGTCTTCCATGCGCAGATCGCCGTAGTGCTCAGCGATGCGACGCATCTGGTCGCCCGCTTCTTTCATAAGCTTGGGGTGGCACGCGAAACGCTCAGAGAGGTGGCCGATGACGGTCTCAGCCATCAGCGCCGCTTCTGCGTCCTCGCCAGAGGTCTCAATGTAGCTGATCGCGAGGTCACCCAAGGCCGACACCGACTCCGGGGACTCCGGAAACTGGTTGAGCACCAGCAGGTACTTGTCGATCGCTTCCTTGAACTGGTTCCGGCTGAAGATGAGCCGCGCCCCCGCGAACTGCATTTCACGCACCCTGCGCATCTGTTCTTCGGTCACCGGCGTGCGCAGGTCCGCATTGTAGCGGGTCTTAATGAACTTGCGCAGGATCTCGGAACGTTCGCCGGCCTCGGAGGCCCACTGGCTCTCCGGGAAGCGGACAAACACGTTGATAAAGTGGTTGAAGGCACCGTTCTGCTTGCGCTTGCCGGACTGGGCATCCCTTTCACCGATCAGCAGGTCTTTGATACGGTCTTCATCGGGCTTGTCCTTCTTGGCCTCGGCCATCGCTTCGTCCATCAGCAACACCGCCAGCAAGTAACGGCACTGCGGCATCGGACTCATGCGCAGCAAGCCTTGCGAGCCATCGGGATCCTGATCGCGCAGAGAATCATGGATAGTCCTGAGTTGCGGCATGTAATTCTCGACCAGATCCCGGGTTCCCGTGAGGTCGCCGCGCATCAGGAGGAGGTGCGCCTTCATCACGATCGCCTTGCCGAACCAGATGTCCTGCTTCCAGAGCAGCTTGTCGACATTGGCCTCGGCCTCCTTGATCATCTTGTCCTTCTCCTCCTTCTTCTCGACATCAGGCAGGAGCTTGAGCATCAATTCGGCCATGTCGGCGCGTACCTGCCGCTCGGCAGCCTCCTCCAGCGGCACCTTAAAGAGGTTGCGGAAAGCCACGAGCGCCTCTTTATCTCTGCCCAGATAGAGCAGCATCTGGACGTACCTGTAGGCCGCATCACGGTAAAAGGTGACCAGCGCACCGGCCGGCTTTTCGACCTTTTTGAAGAAGCCCAGATAGAGTTTATCCGCCTCGTCATACCTCTGGAAGGCATAGTAGGCATCGGCCTTGGCCAGCGTCAACGCCCAGAATTCAACCCCGTTTTTATCGGGGATCGCGTCGATCTCCTTCTGGACGTCGTCAAAACGCCCCTGAGAGAGCAAGCCTTTGAGTTCGCTGACCCTGAGCTTGGCGGCCGCCTCAGGAAAACGCGCCTTGGTCTCGGCTATCACCTCGTTGGCGATATCCGGCATGCGCATCTGCTGCAAGAGCTCGATGTACTTCAGTTCGTCTTCCAACGCCTTTTCAGCGTCGGCCTGCGCGAACACCCCGCACAGAGGAATACCCACACCCAGGAGCCCAACAAGCCAGCAGCCAAAAATCTTGGAACGCTTCTTAGTCATAGTGAGGAGCAATTGTACGGAGGCTGTGCGCCAAGGTCAATTTCAAACCACAAAAAAAAATCACATCTTCTCACAGTTTGTTGTTGCAGTTCGGCCCGGTTTGAATTACCTTTTGACCATACGCGTAAACGTGTCACCAGTTAATCTTGAGGTTTTGAAATGGCTAAAGTGCTGCGTGTGTTGGTTATCATCATTCTGATCCTGAGTGCTGTGTCCCTGTTTTTTGCTCACAAGTTGTTCGAAAAACGGGAGCTGTTGACGAAGCGCAACAGTGTACTTGAGGAGACGTTCATCAAAGTAGCGAAGACGATTGAGGGGCAAGATCCCGCCGAGGCCGATGCGCCAAGCGTGATGAAGGACACCTCTGAAGTCTCCGACCGTGAGCTGACAAACCCCGAGAAGCAGGCGATGCTGGAGGGCTACCCGATCAAGCTGGAGCAGCAGAATCTGCCCACGCTCGACTTCGGTAACACCGAAAAGCGCCTGCAGCTCCGCTGCCTCTACCGTGTCGACGGCGAAGGCAACTATATCCTCAACCCGGTGGATAACAAGCCCGACACCAAGGGCCCCGGCACCATGCAAGAACTGATGGACCAGCTCTTCGATCGCGCCAAGGCCCAGCAGGCCTCGCTCAATAAGACGCGCGCCGAACTCTCCAAGATGCGCGATCAGTTCACCGCCTCGATCGATGAGATCAACAAGCTCAAGACCGACGGCCGTGCCGCCAAGGTGGAACTGAAAGGCGAAAAGGAAAAGGTCGCTACCCTCACCACCGAAAAAACAGCGTTGGAAACAAGCGTGACCCGGCTCACCGCCGAGAAGCGGGAACTCACCGCCGAACTCGCCGACGCCAAGAACACGATCGAAACGCTGAACGAGGACAAGGTCAACTTGACCGACGATCTCGCCAAACTGCGCGAGCAGAACGAAGAACTGAAGAAGAGGTTGAGCGGCCAAGGTTCGCGTCCCGGTACCGTCGCACCGGCTCAGGGCATGGCTACGGCTCCAACCGCCGGTGACAAGGGCAAGATCATCGAGGCCAATGACGAACTGAAGTTCGCGATCATTGAACTCTCTGACGACGCCATTGCTGAGTTGCTCGGCCCTGAGCGCCAGAATGCTCTGCCGCAGCTCGAGATGAACGTGCGCCGCACTGGCCGTCAAAGCGCCGCCGGCGAGTTCGTCACACGCATCAAACTGCGCCAGGCCGTGCGCGGCAAGAATTTCGTGGTCGCCGACATCCTGAACGACTGGCAACAGGCGCCGGTGGAGAAGGGCGATGTCGTCTTCTTCTAAGACGAGCCTGACGATCCGTAGCCTCTGTCTCCTACTCGCGGCGCTCACCCTGCTCGGGCTCACCGGATGCATGGTCGACAACCCGAACGAAACTGACATGCCGTGGGCCGCGCCGGCTGGATGGGAAGGCACCATGCCCCTGCCGGGCGGCTACAGAGACCGCTACCAGTAAAAAAACAAGCGCCGGAAATCAACTTCCGGCGCTTCGTCTTTTCCGGCACTGCCGATCCTGCCGATGCTTCCGGCAGATCCCCGAAACTCCTCACAGCATGGGCATGAGCCCGTGTCTCGTCTGGTTTTTCCGCCGCGCGGTGCCCGTCTATTCACTTTCAATCACTAGACGCCCGTCCTCGACTTTCACCTTTTCGATGCGCTGTAGGATCTGCGCGGCTTTCGGGCTTCCGAACGCTTGGTCGGCCAGATTCCTTGAGCGGATCGCAGACATCAACTGCTCCGGCACAGGTTTCCCGCGTACCGTCAGCGACTCCATGAACACGACGAGCCGCCCCGCAACCGTGTTCACGCTAAGCTCCACGGATCCGTTCAGCCAGCGGCCTTTCAGCAGATCAAGGCTGCTCAGTTGATCCAGCGGAAAGCTGGCATCACCGCAGATACGCTCGTCCTCAATCTCCACAAAGAGGCGTCCGGCTAACTCCGGTGAATTTTGAATCAAAGCATTGATGTCACGCGCGGACAATGACAAGGTTTGATCCGACTTGCCCCCTTTCACCGCCTTGACAAACCCATCCACCCGTTCAAACAACGCGCGTTTCTCTCCTTCCTCCATCTGGAATTCCGGCAACTCTGTCGGCGCGGCGTCCGTGTATCGTGCAGCCAACCGCGTGACGGTCGATCTCGCCGTGCGGTAAACCAGCACACCGCCGACCGCCAGCAGAATAACCAGCGTCAAGCAGCCGATACCCACCTTCCTCAAACACCCGCCTTTTTTAGTATCCGTGCGTTCTCGCGACATTTCATCCTCCTTGCTTACGTTACCGTCCGCCTTCTCTCCTCAGTAACTTTCCTTATCATACGCCTCACTCCTTCCCGTCGCAAGTGCGATCAATTTCTGACAAAATTCTGACTCCCAATCCGGTCACACAAACGCTATACTGTATCGCCGTTGGACTTGCGTTTTTAAGTTTCACTCATTTATACGTTCTTTTATGCAGATTCCTCTCCCCAAAATCATTCAAGGCGGCATGGGCGTCGGCGTCTCCAATTGGCGCTTGGCACAGGCGGTCGCCCGTATCGGTCAGCTCGGCATCGTATCTGGAACAGGACTTGACCAAGTGCTCGCCCGGCGTTTGCAGGATGGCGACCCCGGCGGTGATATGCGCCGTGCGTTGGCCCATTTCCCCTTCCCGCAGATGGCGCAGCGCATTCTGGACACGCTGTTCATCGCAGGCGGCAAGAAGCCCGACGAGCCCTACAAGCCGAGCGAAAAACCGGCGCTCAAAAACAGCCGTTGGTTCGATGAACTATGCATCGTCTCCAACTTCGTAGAAGTCTTCCTCGCGCGTGAGGGCCACTCCAATCCAGTCGGCATCAACTATCTTGAGAAAATCCAGTTCCCCCATCTGCCCTCCGCCTACGGCGCGATGCTCGCCGGCGCGGCAGTCATGATCGTCGGCGCCGGCATCCCCGTGGAGTTTCCGGGCGTGCTGGATGCGCTGTCGCGCCATGAAGCCGTGACCTACACCGTCCGCATCCAAGGTGCAACCCCGGAGACCGACTGCCAGCGCGTCTTTGCCCCGGCACTCTTCTTTGAAGACGGCTGCACGCCGCCTGACCTGCGGCGTCCGGACTTCCTGCCGATCATCTCTGCGGACTCGCTCGCCACCATGTTGCTGCGGCGCGCCAGCGGCAGCGTGGAGGGCTTTGTGGTTGAAGGACCGACGGCCGGTGGTCATAACGCACCGCCGCGCGGTCCGCTACAACTGACCCCCGACGGCCAGCCGATTTACGGCCCGCGTGATGTGGTCAAGTTGGAAGCCATGCGCAAGATCGGCATGCCGTTCTGGCTGGGCGGCGGCTACGGATCGCCCGAGGCCCTGCGCATGGCACTCGAAGAGGGTGCCGCTGGCGTGCAGGTCGGCACACCTTTCGCGCTCTGTGAAGAGTCGGGCCTGGAGCCGGAGATGCGCCGCGCTCTGGTCCGTCGGGCGCTGGCTGGCGAGGGCAAGGTTTTCACTGATCCGCTCGCCTCGTCCACCGGCTTCCCGTTCAAGGTCGCAGACCTCGAAGGCACACTCTCCGAACCGGACGTTTATGCGGCCCGCCGCCGGATCTGCGATCTCGGCTATCTGCGCGAAGCCTACCGCAAGGAGGACGGCTCGATCGGCTACCGTTGCCCCTCTGAGACTGTGGCCGCATACCTCGCCAAAGGCGGCAAGGAAGAGGACACCATCGGGCGCAAGTGCATCTGCAACGGGCTCTTCAGCAATATCGGCCTCGCGCAAGTGCGGCCCGACGGTTACCGCGAACCGGCCATCATCACGCTGGGCGACGACCTGATCCACATCGGACGTTTCTGCTCGCCGGAAAAGCCGGACTACACCGCCGCCGATGCCATCCGCGTACTCCTGGGGTAAGGTCAGAACGGCGCGGATTCCTCCTCATCCTCACCGAGCGGGTCCATACTGGAGAGGTCCATCGTGGACAGGTCGTCCACGGACTGGTCGCTGCCGAACGGAGACGCGCCGGAAGCCGATGGTCCGCGCGGAACACCGAACGCCACCACGCTCAATGCCTGCTCAAGGACCATGCTGAGCCCGAACGCTTCCACGCCGTTGAAGAAGATGCGCACGCGGGCGGACGCATCGGGCGTGCTCTTGGCACGGCGCGAGACATCCAACGCGTAGCCGGCGTAAGGCTCGGTCTGGCGCGTCAGATTGATGAGCGTGGTCGCTGCGCGGGTATCGTGGTAGAGGCCCTTGCCGTCAGCGATGGTGGCGGTGACACCCTTCAGGACCAGTAGCAACTGGCTCAGGTCTGTGAAGTTGAGCTTGACCGTGATCCGGTTCTGCCAGTCGAACGTGGCGTACCGGCGGTTGCCCTGTTCGGCCGAGCCGCTGGCCACGCTCTTCTGCTGCGCGAGTGTCATAAAAATCGCACCGTCGCGTTCGCCAGTGGCCGGCACCAATTCAAAGCGCGCTGCGCTGCCGGTGCCCTTGCTGTTGGCGTGAAAGAACGAGAGGCGCGGACGATAAGCGCGCGCGGCGTCGGTGACGGGACGTGCAGTCGGTGTGAGTGTTGCAGTGTTGTTCATGTCAAACCTCCTTGGTGTTGGTTGTGTTCGTGTGCGTTTCATGATCCGGTCATGAAAACAGCGTCACCTTAACACACGGGGAGGCTTGATATGTCGCTTGCCAAGCGACATTTTTAGATAAGAGGTAACAAGTAAGAGGCAAGAGGTTTTTTCGGCGACGTGAACGCCGCCCACAGGACTGGGATGCGCATTTTACACCAGAAGCAGCGGCTGGTTGAAGGCGTAGAGCGCGTCGTTGATGCGCAAGGGATCGTATTGGCCGCGCTCTATAAAAAACCGCACGATCAGATCGAAGGGCGCGCTGGTCGAGAGCGCAAACCCAGCCGAGGCGAGCAGCACCTCGGTCTGGTCAGGCGTCAAGCGTAGCGCGAGTGCGAAAGCGATCACCGTTTGCTTCTTGGGTTGATAGGCGGGGTCGCTGCGGATCTTCGAAAACAACTTACGATCCACATGCGCCCGCTTGTAAACCTCGACCTCGCTGAGTCCGCTGGCGCGGATGAGTTGAAGCAGACGACGCGAAAACGAAACGTCGGCGCGGGCGAGGTAATCGCTCAATCCAGCAGGTGGCTCGCATACCTGCGCGTACGGCGCATCCGGCGGCACGCCGAATCCGGCGAGATAGGTGCGCAAGGCATGCGCGGTCTCCGCATCAAGCGCGGAAGGGCGGGACGCGGAATCGTATAACTCACCGTCACACATGACAGATTGACGTCAGCGCGCGAAAAGGCGCATGCCGATCGTCGCCGCATGACGCCCTTGCAGGCGGGCCGTCTCAAGCTCGATCGACGAGGGCTGTCGTGAACCGTCCGAACCGGCAATGGTCGTGGCGCCGTAGGGCGTGCCGCCGCTGATCGCGTCGCCCACATGCAATCCGGGTGCCGTGGGCGGCACGCCCACCACCACCATGCCGAGACCGAACAGTACCGTGTGGAAACTCAGCAGCGTCGCCTCGTGACCACAGTGCTGGCTGTTGGTCGAACCGAAGACACCGCCCAGTTTGCCGACCAGAACGCCACGCGCCCACAGGCCGCCGGTCTGATCGATGAACTGCTTCATCTGCGCGGCCATCATGCCGTAACGCGTCGGCGCGCCGAACAGGATCACATCCGCCTCTTCGAGTTGGGCCACCCGCGCTACCGGAATATGCGCGAACTGGGCGCGCGCTTCCAAGGCACCGCTGGCCGCCAGCGACTCTTCCGAAACCAACTCCTCGACCTGCCACAACGAGACCTTGGCACCCTGCACCTCGCCGGCGCCTTCCGCCACCGCCTCGGCCATCTGCCAAACGTGACCGTACATGCTGTAAAAAATGACTTGGACGTTCATGCTCAATCTCCTTGTTTTCGCTTGAGATTCAGACTGTTCTCACACACCCATAACCGACGCCGCGAACTGTAAACAGCCCCGGATGAGATTGCAAGCGCAAAGCGTTGACTTTGCAGGGCTACTCATCTACTGTGATGGCACTGTCCAGACGAAGAATGAAAGGGGGGAACGAGATGATGCGTGTTACAAGTTTCGCGGCGGGAATTGTGGCGAGTGCGTGGATTGCTGGAGCTGCGGATATCCACGTAGCGCCGTCGGGGGCCGATAGCCATGTCGGCAGCGAGGCGGCACCGGTCCAGACGTTGGAAAAGGCGCGTGACCTCGCACGGGCTGCACGACAGACCGAACCCAATGCGGCCATCACGATCTGGCTGCATCCGGGCATCCACCGCGTGACGCGAACGGTTGCCTTCACCGCGCAGGATGCGGGAACAGCGGCGGCACCGCTGACCATCGCGGCGCGACGCGATCCTGCCGCGCCCGATGCACGGGCCGTGCTGGCGGGCGGTACGGTGGTGACCGGCTGGACGCGCGGCACGTTCAACGGACGCGATGTGTTTGTGACGGATCTCGCACCGCTGAACCTGAAGGCTCAGTTCCGACAACTCTACCTGAACGGCCGTCGCCTGACGTGGGCGCGTTATCCGAATGAAGATCCCGCGCTGCCGTATTCAGGCGGCTGGGCATACGTTGACGGCAAACGCCCGCCGATGTATCAGGATATCGAGGGCGAACGTACCGATATCGTGGTGTTGCGGGCACAAGACGCGCGCACATGGTCGAACCCGCAGGAGGGCGAGTTGTGCATCTTCCCGCGCTACAACTGGTGGAACCGTATCGAGCGGATCAAGGCGTATGATCCGGCGACGCGCACCTTCACCCTGCACAACAAGATGCAGTACGCCGCGCGCCCCGAGGACCGCTTCTGCCTGATGGGGTTGCGGGAGGAGTTGGACGCACCCGGCGAGTGGTGGCAAGATGTCGCGAACCAGAAGCTCTACTTGATCCCGCCGACGGGCGCGGACCTCGCGCGCGACACGGTGACCGTGCCGACCGTCAATGACATCTTGACCTTCCACCAGACGCACCATGTGCGCGTCCGGGGACTTGAGCTGACCTGCGCCGAGCAACATGCGTTGCGCTTTACCGAGTGCGAACATGCCCTCGTCGAAGCGTGCTTGATCCATGATCTGGGCTACTTCCACGGCTCAGCGGTGGCATTCAATAAGGGGCGCGCCTGCGCGGTGCGCGGTTGCGACATCTGGAACATCGGCGGGCACGGCGTTTCGGTACACGGCGGCGACAAGCTGAAGATGGAGCGCTGCGAGCATGAAGTTGTCAACTGCTACATCCACCACGTCGGTCAATTCAACCGGCACGGGATCGGCGTGATGCTCGGCGGCGTCGGTATCCGCGTTGCGCATAACCTGATCCACGATATGCCGCGCTGTGGCATCTTTCACGGCGGCGCACTCAACACGCTGGAGTATAACCGCATCCGTCACTGCAACCTGGAAATGGAAGACACCGGCTGCACCTACACCGGCGGCTGGTGCGGCGGCTGGCAGACGATCCGCTACAACCACTGCACCGACAGCATCGGTTTCAACAACCACGGTAAGTTTTTCGTTTTCGCCTGGGGCATCTACTTGGACGAGAGCGGCTGCGGCAACGACGTATACGGCAACGTCGTCGAGCGCTGTCAAGTTGGTGCGATGCACCTGCACAACGCGCGCGAAAGCCACATCTACAACAACATTTTCGCGCATAACGCAGGTCCCGAAGGCAAGACGCATCAACTCTCGCTGCAAACGTGGAACAATTCGCCGCAGGGGGTGTTTCTGCGCGACCGCCAGCCGCCATCAATCAAGGACTACGAACGGCTGATGACCAATCCGGCGTGGGCCGAGATGCGCGGCATGCATGTGTCGCCGAGGGATCCGTTTTTACCGGACGGCACCGTCATGCGCGGCAATCGTATCACGCGCAACATCTTCTACTACCCGAATCAGCCGAACTCCACCTACGTGCGCGAGAACGGCGTGAATCTCGAATACAACATCATCAACTCGAACCTCGTTTGGAACGGCGGTAGCGTACCGATCAAGACAGGCCGACAGGGTGTGAAGCAGGCGCTGGCCGATCTGACCGCAGCGATTCCGAACGTCGCTTTCACGCGCCGCCTGACACCGGAGGAGTTGGAGAAAGACCCCAACCGTACGGTAGCGGCCGACTGGTTCTGGTACCACAAAACGCTACCGGACCTGAAGGCCGAGGTGCTGGAGAAGGATGGCAAGTGTACGTTGCGGTTGCCGGGTGCGTTCAACGCCGAACAGCGCTACATCAAAAACACCTGCATCCGTTCCGCGCCGTTTGAACTGGCCCCCGGCAAGCACTATCGGCTCTCGTTCCAGTTGCGCCACGAAGCGGCGACCGGTGCCCTGATCGCGCGCTTTGTATGTGAGAACAAAGGGCTGTGGAAGGCCTTCGGTGCGCGTCATTTCTTGCGGCGCTACGACATGTCGGATGTTAGCACTGCATCGGTGGCCTACCCCTGCGAGACCTCCTTTTATCTGCCGAAACCCGGCGAGGCCGACTACGACGAGCGGGTGACGGCGCTCTCGCTGCAGTTCGAATTTAAGTCGGCCCAAGGGGCGGTCGAAATCAGCGACCTACGCTTGGAAGAGATACAGCCCGCTACCGAGTGGGAAGCATGGCAGATGGCGGGTGCCGACACCGCATCGCTCGTGGCCGATCCGCTTTTCGTGGATGCCGCTAAAGGCGATTTCCGGCTCAAGCCCGACTCGCCGGCCTTGCGCCTAGGCTTCGAACCGATCCCGTTCGAACGGATCGGGCCGTACGCGGATGCCGCCCGCGCGACCTGGCCGATTCAAGAGGCCGAGGGCGTGCGGGAGCACCCCGAGTGGCTCGTCTCCGTTCCGATTCCGCCGGCGACTACCGCAAAATGAACAAGTTTACTCCAAGATAAACAACATGCCGCGCGGCGTGAAGAAGTAGATCTTGGTGCGATCATCGCTGTAGCGCAGACTGGCGTTTTTCGCACCCTCGATGGTCCAGCCGCTCAGGTCGTCCGGGCCGTTGATCGCGGTCGTCGCGGCGATCAGCGGTCTCTTGGCGGGCGGCTTCAGTTCCGGCGTGAGCGAGGAAACCTGCACCAGGCCGTTGGTCGGCATGTTCACCGTGCCCGCGACGGTGATGGTATCGAACGCGCCGCCGTCGGCATAGCGCCAAGCGATGTTGGCGCCGGGCGCGAGTGTCAGGTCGCCTCCCACCGCCAGCGTGCCGCACACGGCGGCGGTGCCTGCCTGTAACCAAGCGTTGCTGGCCACGCTGACCGAACCGCCCATCTGGCCGTGGCCGAAGAGTGTCGCACCAGCCAGTACGTTGACCGGGCCGGTGGTGATGCGTCCGCCTTCGGCCACACCGCACGCACCGCCGCTGACGGTCAGCGCACCGGTGGCGTCGCCGACGCCGGTAACGGTGAATACGCCCGCGCCGCTCTTGATCAGGCCGCCGTTGCCGGTCACCGTGCCGCTGAACACGCAGTCATCCGCAAGGGCGAGCGTGGTGGCACCCGGCGCGCCGTCGCCCGACTCTTCATTGGTAAGCGCATACAGGTGGTACGAGTCCCCCACCGTGCGGGTGATGGTGATCGACAGTTCGCCAGTTGCAGCCAGATAGCGGTATCCGAGATAGTTCGGCGGCGCATCTGGAACATCAAAGTCATACGTCACAGAGTGGCTGATCGGTCCGGTGCCGTCCGGGTCAAAGACAAGCGTCTGCGTCCGATTACACGCCGGATCCCAAGTGCGATTGTAGAGGCGCACCTCATACCATTTGCCGGGCGTCAGTCCCGTCAGTTTAACGGTCTGACCGCTCGGCAGGCTGTAGTTCATGCCGTAAAGTAGGTTGAAGACACCATTGTCATTGCCCAAACCGACACTGCTAGCTCTGTCACCGCCGTGGGTGCTGGGCGGCGCGTTGACCCAGCCATAGCCATTGATCACGCCGCTGGGCGCGTTGGTTCTCGTGAACGAGACGCCGTTGACGATCGTCGGCGCGCCGTTGCCCCCGAAGTCGATGGCGTGGGTATAGACCTTGGTCGGCGAGATGCCGCATCCGGCATCGTTGGTGAAGGTCACGAAATAGGGCGCGGTGTTGGTAGGATAGATCCCGCCGCCCTGAAGATCGACCACCCCTGTACCCGTGAGACCGCCGAGGGTAACATCGCCCGCCGGGATTGCGAGAGTTCCGCCGACATCAACGGCCACGCCCGCCAGCACAGACGCACCGGGCTCCAGCGCCGCCGTGCCCGCCGTAACCGTAAGCGGCGTGGCAAGCGTGCTAGCCCCGCTGAAGCGTTGCGTGCCGGCTCCAGCGACAGTCAGCTCGCCCAAGCCGACAACACTGCCGCCAAAGGTCGCGTTCTGGCCGACGACCGGCGCCACAATCAGCTTGGCTGCATTCATGCCACCCAACGCCTCATTTGAAAGGCCGTAGAGGTGGCAGGTGTGGGCCGTTTCGTGTGAGATTATGTTAACGGTGATGCTCTTGCTCGCGTCAGCCACATAACGGCAACCGACGATGCTGCGGGGCACGGAGTCTGGATTGTGGTTGAGGGTGCCGATCAGCCGCGCTCCGGCCGAGAACGTGAAGGTCAGGCGGCGCGGATTGTTGTTGAAGTTGCGGAAGTACAGGCGCAGGTCATACGCCTGGCCCTCGGTAAGACCCTCGAGATGGAAGGTGAAGTTGGTTGATCCGTAAGCGAAATCCCACAACAGGCTGTCAATGCCACTGCGCGTAGCATCATTCGGATTGTCGTTCCATGCGCCGCCCGGCAGGGTGCCGCTGCAGCTACCTTGGTTGTCGAACAGGACGCCGTTGACGGTCGGCTTGTAGGTGTTGAGCGGGAAGTCCAGCAGGTGCGTGTACGTGCTGTCGGTCGAGATCCCGCAGTCCTCGTCGCCGATGAAGGGTATCATGTAGACGTGGCCGCCGATGGCAAGTGTGCCGTTACCCGAGAGCGCGCCGACGGTCTCTGTCGCGGCGAGGGCCAGCGTCGCACCTTGACATACGTTGAGGCGCGATGCATCACCGACCTGTTCGTGCGCGTCGAGAGCCAGGATGCCACCCTGCACATCGAGGCCGCCCGCAAAGGCGTTGGGCGCACCACTGCTAGACAGGCTGAAATGCCCGGTGGCGGATTTGGCGAACAAGCTCCCGCTCACCCCGCTGAGAGTGCCGCGCCACGTCTCAAATCCACCGGCTTGCGCCGTGCGCCACATGCTGTCCGGCGCGGCCAACGAGAGCGCACCGTTACCGGACAGACGCGAGGCCTGCGCGTAGGGCGCGAGCCATGAAGAGGGCACAAGCTGCGCCGTGCCCTGACTGGGACAGCGCACGCGCAGGCGGATGCCGCCACCGCCGGTCAGTTGGAAATAGCCGAGCACGATGTCGTGGCGGCCCGCATCAAGCGTGATCGTTTCTTCGATCCAAGCACTTGAGTAGTAGTTGCGGGACAGAACCTGCCGGCCGTCGATGGCGAGCAGGACGCCGTCGTCGCACTGCACGCCGAAGGTGTAGGTGCCGTTTTCCGGCAACGTGATAACGCCGCGCCACACCACCTCAAAATGAAGAGCACGACTGCCGCCGTTATGGTAGGGCACCGGGAAGGTATAGGTGGACCCGACCCCGAAGTCAAACCGTTCGCCAGATGCACCGCTCGGGAACACCAGATCTGGGACCATCGCGGCGAAGTGACTCTCCATACCGGCCAGTGTCCAGAAGGCATTGGTGTTGGGCGCAACGCTGTAGTAATACCCCATGAGTCCGTTCATTGTCGGCGTGTTGATCGCGAGCGCGCCGGATGCGGGCACTTGGACCGAAGCGGGCGTTACGAAGGCGTGCAAGGCGAGCGTACCGGCATCGGCCGACACCTTTCCGGCGAACGGGGAGTAGGGGTGTGATAGATGCAGTGCGCCGGCACCAAGTTTGTCGAGCGTTGCGTTGGCATCGCCCGTAAACGAACCGGCAAAAGTCGCGTCGGCGGCCTGATTGATCGTCAGTGCGGGCGCATCGCCGGTCAGCGCCACGACGGACGATGACGCGCCGCTCAGGGTGCCGATGGCGGCGTTGGTGGTGGCGCGTGCGCGCAGCATGGTGGCGTCGGCCAGATCAACTGCACCGTCGAGTGTGGCATTGCCCTGCAACTCAAGCGTGCCCTGCGCGAGCGTGAGCGCGGCGGCGACGGTGGCGTCGGGGCCGAGCGCCAGTTGCGCGTCACCTGCGGTGGCGACGTTCAGTCCGTCCGGGGCGTTGAGCGCGGTATTCAGCGTGTGTGCGCCTGCGGACACGGAGACGGTCGAAGGGTCTCCGGCATCGGCAAAGGTCAGCCCGCCGCTTCCTCCAAGGGTGTAGCCGTAGGTGGCGTTGTTGAAGGTCAGCCCGCCAACGGTATAGCCCACGCCGGTATCGATCGTCGCGTGATTGGTGATGGCAAGGCCGAAGAGCGGCACGAGGCCCGCACCGTTCGGCGCTGTGCCGCCGTCCCAGTTCGCACCGGTAGCCCATGCGCCGCCTTCCGGATGTATCCAAACAGCGGCGATGCCGCCCGATGTACCGGTGATGGTGAGGGTCACGCGGCGGTTGGCGGTGTCATTGGCAAAAGCATAGCTCGCACCGTCCTGCGGGTTGCCGACCGACAGCAACGCCGCGTCACCGTCGAGCGTACCCTGGTAGGTGAAGAGCGTGTAGGTGCCGGGCTCGGCGAAGGGTTGTCCGGTTCCGGCGTAGAACAGGTTGACCACGGTGTTGCTGAGCGTCAGGCCGTCCGCGGCGGTTACATGGAGGATGTCGTTGGCACCGGGACCGAAGTCGACATCCAAGGCACCGGCGGCACCCGGTGTGCCGAGCGTCAGTGCTTGAAGGGTCTGGGTCTTGACCGTGCGGCTGCCGAAGCTCAATGCGCATGCGCCGACAGCGAGCGCGTCTGAAGCGGGCAGTTCGCCTTCAATGCAAAGAGCGCCGAGACCGTCAACTGCGGTGATGCTGGGGCCGGTGAACCCGTCGGCAAAAGCGATGGTGTTGAGGATCAAGATACCGTCGGCCGGGCCGGCGAGTGCGATACCGCGATGCAGCGTGAGGGTACCCGCGAACATGGCCGATCCGGCTGTCATGCCGAGTGTCACGCTGGCGCCCGCGTCGGCGACCTCGATATCGTGGCCGATCCAGCGGCCGTTACCGGCCGCGATCAGCGCGAGTGAATCGGAGGGAGCGGTGCCGCTGTCGCCGATGAGCACGGCGTCGGTCAGCGGGTTATAGCCCAGCGAGCCGCCGGTGCCGGTGTAGGTGCGCCCGTTGAAGGGGTTGGACCAGTTGGCGAGTGTGCCCCAATCGTCTTCGGCGAGGATCAGCGTACCATTGCGCAACGTGGTGCGTCCGCGGTAGGCGCGGCTTTCAGCGGTATCGCGGCCACCAGAGCGGAGTTCTAGCGTGCCGGGTCCCGCTTTGATCAGTGCAGTTCGGCTGACGCGTATGCCGCCGCTGCCGGAAAACGCAAGGATCTGACGCAACGAGAGGGTGTCCTCCGCGCCGATATCAATTAAAGCGATGTCGCTGTGGGCTTGCGACCAATCCGTGACGGTGATGAGTCCGCCGCCGCAACGGGTTGTGAGCACTGGCAAACCTGTGCCGCGCAGCGTAATACGGTTGTTAAGGATCACATCCCCTTGGGTGAGGCACAACTCGGCAGTCCTGCCGACCCGAGAGAGCAGGTTGACGATCGTGTTGGCGGGCAATCGAGGGGTCTGGACCATGCCTTCGTACACCAGCAGAATGTTCGGGGCGTTTGTGAGTGTGGGGAGCAGCAGGGTGCCGGGACCGCTTTTCTCTAGCGGTTGGTTATCGGGGAGAGTCAGCGGCTGACCGACTACGGAGATGTCCCCGTCCGTCTCAACGGTCAGGGGAGCGTGCGAAATGAGTGGGGCTCCGATCGTCCACGCACCGGGAGAGGCCAGCGTGATCCGGGGCGTGACGCCGCTCGCGCTATTGGTGAACGTTACGGCATTGCCGGTCAGCGTGGCGGTATCGGCCGCGCCGAGTCCGGCGGCCCAGAGTCCGCGTGCTAGGAATGCGCCCGCAAGGGTGTTGTCGGAAGCGGTTCCGGCTGCGGCGGGGAAGCGTAGCAGTAGATCCTGCCCGCCGCCCGCAGCCGGAGGCGCACCGTCCTGCCAGCGCGCGGCGTCGCTCCAGTCGCCGCTGCCCTGCCACGCATAGACGTTACCGGGCGCGGTACAGGCGAGGCTGCCACCGCCGGAGAAGATGCCGCTGGCGTGGGCGGCGTCGAAGGTGCCTGCGACCGGTGTGCCGTCGAGCGCTACGTAAGTGATCGGTACGCTGTTGCTATGCGCCAGCACCACGCTTGCGCCGGACGTTATACGCAGCAACGAGTCGCCGCCCAGAGCGCGGCAGGACTCTGCATCGGAAGGCGCGGCAAAGCAGACGGCGTCGATCATTGAAGAACGGTCATCCCAACTGTGCTCGCCGCTGATGCCCAGCGTGTGGGTGCCGGCGCTGAGCCAGACCGCGCCGCTGACGAAACGTCCGGGCGCGAACTGCACGGCACGGTTGAGGAACGTGGCGAGCGGGAGGCCGTCGAGCCATACATAGACCTGATGCTCGTCATCATGCTGCCGCCGCAGGAAGAAGAAAGCGACGCTGTAGAGGCCGTCAGCCGGAACCGTCATGGTCTGCGCCACAGCGCCGCCGTACTGCAGAATCAGCATGTGGACGCCGTCAGGAGAGGCGCCCGCCGAGTTCCAAGCGTTGTTCACTGCCGTGTTCTGGCGCGCGACCATGTTGGGGAAGGCGACCACGTCCCAGTTGTCGATGGTGGTTCCGCTCGAGACGTATCGGTACGCTCCGTTCGCCAACGCGGGCGTTTCGAAGCTGGCGTTGGCGATCAGGTTCGCACCGCTGTCCGGCTCGCCCAGCGTGACCAGCGACGCGCCAGCGGCGACCGCGATCTCCGCGTCTGTGAAGAGCGAACCCGCAGCCAGCAGGCTGCCGCTCTGAACGCTCACGGGACCTGCGCAGCGCGCCAGCGCCAGCGCACCCGCGCCATCCTTCGTCAGACCGTTGACTGTACGCAGATCGGCGGCGATGCAGTTGGTGGTGGCGGCTGCGGTCGTGATCGTACCCTCGACGCACAGGCGTCCCGCGCCCAGCAGCGTGTAGCCGTTACCGGTGAAGGTGAGGTTGACGGCACTGACGTCGGTGGCGATCTCGATCAATCCGCCCGCGCCCTCAAAGATCGCTTCGGCGCCGGAAATCCACGCTACCGCGTTGTTTCCCGCGTCCAGCCAGTTGGGCGTGGTGGCGTCCCACACCCCGTTCGCTGGACCGTTCCAGCGCAGCGGCGGTGCCGCAATGCCCTCCGCCGCACCGAATACCAATGAAAACGACAGGCCGCACAAGGCCGCCCGGACTGCACGCGAGGTAATCATCATGGCCCCTCCTTTGTCGAGTCGAGAATTAACGCCGCTGGATACAACCCAAGATACGATTGTCGCCACTAGTGTAGCACACTGTCTTGTGCAAGCAAGGGATTAGTTGTAATCGCGCGGTTGGTGACAGGGGGTATGCGAAGATCATGCGTTTCTGGTGAAAGAGTTATGCATGGCAAGGTGGGGCGGGACGTCTCGGACCGCCCACCGGCCCAAAGGGCCGGATGCACCATAGCCCGGGGCAAGCGAAGCGCAGCCCCGGGTAACGAACGTCACCCCCATCCATGTGCCCTGAAAGGGCACTTCAATCTGCGTCCGGCCATTTCTTTGAGGTGGCCCTTCAGGCCACAGAACTTCGGCTTTCTTGACCCAGGGCCGCGCTCCGCTTGCCCTGGGCTAAGGTGAGGCCACCCCTTCGGGGCTTGGGCTTTGCCACAGCGGACAGCCATGCCTTTCCGTGTGTTCGGTGTGTTCCGTGGTTAAACAATCGATCCCGATAGCGATCCCGATCTCGATTTGGATGAAACCATGAAACCATGAAACCTTGAAACCAGAAACCAGAAACCAAAGAGAGTTGAAGGTTCAACTGCTCTTTTTAGGATTACTCACTGCACAGCGTCTAGGGCGCTGTAGCGCTGGCCACCACCTTGAAGAAGCGGCGGGGCACCGTCGGATCGCGGGGTATCGTGAAAACGACTGTGCTGCCTGTCGCGCGGATGCTCCCGACATTCGTCCAGTCTGGATCGCTGAGATCGTCCACGGCATAGAGCGTGTACCAGACACCACTCTCGGCGTTGTCGATTTTTATGGCGACCGTCCCATCGCCGAAGACGAGTGCTGTGCCGTCCGTGGCGAAGGTCGGCGCGTCGGGAGCGCCTGACGCGAGATAGTACGTGGTGCCGATCACTGGGGCACCTTTGAAGGTCCCGCTCGTGTCGGCGAACATGCTGAGGTTCCAATCCGTTGCCGCCACGGCGTCGGCCGGGATCTTCCACGCCATGCCGGGGCCTTCGGCGTTCAGCTCGATGCCCGTGCATTTGTAGAACATGTAGCGGTAGCAGGAGTCAGTCAGATTCGTCGCTGGCAGATCCGGCAATCTCGTCAGCCCTGTGCAGCTTTGGAACATGTAGGAGTAGCAGTCGGGCGCCAGCGTGGTGGCGGGCAGCACCGGCGTGTTCGTCAGGCCTGTGCAGGAGGTGAACATGCCGTTGTAGCACCTTTCGGCCAGATTAGTGGCCGGTAGCGCCGGTGCGCGGGTCAGTCCCGTGCATCGGTTGAACATGTTGGCGTAACAGTAGTCGGCCAGATTGGTGGCCGGGAGCGCCGGGGCTTGCGTCAGCTTCGTGCAACTGCGGAACATGTACTCGTAGCACCTTTCGGCCAGCGTCGTCGCCGGCAGCGTCGGCGCCGTCGTCAGGCCGGTGCAGTCGTAGAACATGCGATTGTAGCAGTAGTCGGCCAGATTGGTGGCGGGCAGTGCCGGCGCGCTCGTCAGCCCCGTGCAGCCGTAGAACATGCGGTGGTAGCAGTAGTCGGCCAGCGTGGTGGCGGGCAGTGCCGGCGCGCTCGTCAGGCCGGAGCATTTGTAGAACATGTAGCCGTAGCAGGATTCAGCCAGATTCGTGGCGCGCAATACCGGTGCCTGCGCCAGGCTCGTGCAGCCGTTGAACATGCCATTATAGCACCTTTCGGGCAGTATCGTGGCGGGCAGTGCCGGCGCGCTCGTCAGGCTCGTGCAGCCGTTGAACAGGTTGTAGTAGCAGTGGTTGGCCAGGTTCGTGGCCGGGAGCGACGGCGTACTGGCGAGCGCCGCGCAGTCCCTGAAGAGGTACGCGAAGCAGCAGGACGCCATTGTCGGATGCTCGCCGTCGGCCACCGTCGCATGGTCGAGCAGCGTCTCGATGTTGCCGGAGCAGTCGACCGGGTTGCCGGCGGTGATGAGCCAGGGAGATGATGTGGAACTGCCGGTGATGTACGTGTTTCCTGATCCGCAGAGGTGGAGCTTGTACTCCCCGGCACCGTTGTCGGGCGCGGCGGTGGCGCCGCTGGCGGTGAAGACGGACCAGAACGTCGTGTCGGTGGACCAGTACAGCGTCCCGTTCCACGACACCGCGCTCGGCGTGACCGTGAAGGTGCCCGCGCTCGAGAAGGTGAGGTAGGCACCCGGTGTCGGCGATAACGGCGCTACCTTCGGAGTCGCCGTCACCCCGGCAGGGGCGGCGCCGGCGGTTATCGCGAACAGGCCCGCGCAAGCGAGCGCCAGCATTGACAGTTGAGCATTTTTTTTAACGCAGAGGCACAGAGACGCAGAGGTCTCACGCATTTCGTGAAGGACGTGAGACGAGAGACAGGGTACGGTGGTGTTCATGACTGTTTTTTTGACCGGATTGAATGTGAAACAAACATGCCCCGAAACACAGTCACGGACGTGTGATGCAGAAAAGACGGGGGCGATGCAAGAGTAAACACGGCGCATTTCCCGATTTTCAAAAACCGTTTTCTGTTGCCGCATGAGGCCGTTCAAAGTACACTGGCCTTTCCTTTTCTTTTTTGTGTTTGAGTGCTTTGTTTGGGAGAGTGCTGCATGCTGACGGTGATGTTGAATGCCGGATTCGGGGTGTTGGTGCTGCTGGCCTTGGGAATGAGCGGCGGCGCCAGATGGGGATGGGCGGTTTTTTGGGGCGTGGTGGCCTTTGCGGTGGCGCAGGTGATTACGGGATTCCTGATCCAGCGACGCATCAAAGCTGCCATGGATGGCGTGCAGAAGATTTTGATGGATGGACAGAAGCGCTTGCAGGCGAAGGTTAATCAGTGGCAGATGCGTCCGCCGGGCAGTCTCAAGCAGGCCCAGATCGAGATGGAGCGCGAACAGCGGGTTGTCGTCGAGCGGGCGCTGGAGGCGTCGCAGGAGTTGGAGCGTTTTAACCGCTGGGCGCCGTTGATGGGGCGCCAGCTTGCCACGCTGCGGTTGCAGCTCTATTGGATGCTGAAAGATTTCAAGAAAGTCGATGATCTGATGCCGAAGGTGCTAGTGATGGATCCCATGATGGCGGCGATCAAGCTGGCGCGCATGCACATGCTGGAGCAGAAGGAGGGCATGGCGGCCTTCTTTAAGAAGCAGACGCGCCGGTTGCGCTATGGCCAAGGCGCACTCCTCTATGCTCTGTATGCGTGGATTCTGGTGCAGAATCAGGATGTCGACGGGGCGCATAAGGTATTGATCGAGGCGGGTGAAAAGATGGAGAACGAGACGCTCAAGCGCAACCGCGAGCATCTTGCGAACAACCGCATCGGCCAGTTTTCCAACGCCGGCCTGGGGGACGAGTGGTACGCCCTGCATCTTGAGCAGCCCAAAATCAAGATGCAGCGTCAGCGGGGAAGTGCGTACGGTCGGCCGTTTTGATGGATTGCACGATGCATGACACGGACAGATTGGAGTTGCTCGGGCTGGAGGTCGCCTGCATCATTGGCGACCTGCCCGAAGAGCGCGGCCGTGAGCAGCGGTTGCTGGTTGATGTGTCGTTGACGTGTGACCTGACCGCAGCGGGCGCGAGCGACGCTTTGCGCGACACGGTGGATTATGCGGCGCTGGCCGCAGCGATCCGCGCGGAATTGCGCGCGGCGCGTTGCCAGATGATCGAGCGCGCGGCCGAGTGCGTGGCGCGTGTCTGTCTTGATGATCCGCGTGTGCGGTCGGTGCGCGTGCGCGTCGAAAAGCAGGGCGCGGTGCCGGGGTTGCGTGCGGCGGCTGTCACCGTGACGCGCCAGAGAGGCGGTGGCCCCGCATGATCCCGCGTCCTAAACAAGCTGTCGTTCTGGCGGCCGGTCTCGGCACGCGCCTGCGTCCGCTGACGCTCGCCCGGCCAAAGCCGCTGATGCCGCTTTGGAATGTGCCGCTGCTAGAGCGTATCCTGCGCCTGCTGGAGGAGTGGGGAGTGGAGCGCATCGCGGTGAACCTGCACAGCCTGCCCGAAGAGATTCAGGCCTTTCTTGATCGCCGCGATAGCCGCGCCGAGATTCGCACGTCGTACGAGCCGGAGATTCTGGGAACGGCGGGCGCGCTGCGTCCGCTCCGCTCCTTTCTCGGCGCGGAGCCCTTCTGGGTGGTCAACGCCGATATCGCCGCCCGTGTGGCGGTCGAGCCGCTGTTGCAAGCGTTCGCGGCGGGCCACGGTTTGGCGGCGGCGTGGCTGGAACCGAAGAAGGGGCCGCGCACGGTCGAGGCCGATCGGCGCGGGCGCATCACCTGCTACCGGAGTCCGACGCCCGGTGTGCCCGGCACCTTTACCTTCTGCGGCCTGCAACTGGTTTCGCCGCGCATTTTCGAGTTTCTGCCGGATCGTCCGTTCTGCACGTTGGTGGAGGCTTACGAGAACGCCTTGATGTGCGGCGTCTGCGTGCAGGGCGCGGTGGCCAAGGGGAGTTTCTGGGATGACGCCGGTACGATCGATGCTTACCTGCGGTTGCACGACCGGGGGGCGGCGGCCAAAGGGATGCCGCCCGAGGAGCGGGATCAGCAGTTGGTGGACGGCGGGCTGGAGCTGGGGCTGTGGGTGAGCGAAGGTGCCGAGGTGGCCGAAGATGTGCGGGGAAGCCGCAGCGTGGTGTTTGGTGAGACGCGCGT